>ERZ791919.2785-NODE-2785-length-11850-cov-8.679440_pt1 | contig 11850 bp, 10 predicted proteins | sample MGYA00510137_ERZ791919 | MGnify/ENA primary metagenome ERZ791919 (study PRJEB30046, sample SAMN00792059) | human gut metagenome | study: EMG produced TPA metagenomics assembly of the A metagenome-wide association study of gut microbiota in type 2...
CTGCGGGAGCCGCCTGCGTCTGGGGGGCCGCGGGTTGTGCGGCTGCCTGCGCCTGTGCGGCTGTCTGGGCCGCATGTTCGGCACGGGCTTCGGGGCTGAAAAATTCCTTTTCAGCTTCCTGCTTGCGCTTGAGATGCTCCTCCTGCTCCACTTCGGCATTCAGCGTGCGCTGAAAATCGGTGGAGACGCGGCGGAATTCTCCCATGGCCTTGCCGAGGGTGCGGGAAACACTTGCCAGGCTCTTGGGCCCCAGCACCACGAGGGCCACAAGAAGGATAACCAGAAATTCCGTACTGCCGATACCGAACATATCTTCCTCTGCTTTTTAGTCCTGTGCGTCAGGGACGCGGAAATGCTAAAACGCAAAATTACCTGAGCCCGCAGGCCTTGTAAAGTACGCCTGCCGCCTGCCGCATCCACTCTTCGGCGGGCAGGGATCCCTGTGCATGAGGGCTGGGGACTGCCCCAAAGGGCCGTGGGCCGGTGCGGGATGTCAGGGGCGTGCGGCGGGAGCGTCGTACAGCAGCATGGGCTGCCGCGCCAGCCAGTCCACAGAAAGACGGGTGATGTCCTTGATGAGAGAGAGGTTGGTCTCGGGGCTTTCCAGCGAATTGCAGAGGAAGACCGCCAAAGCCACATGGCGGCCGTCGGGCAGACGGAAAAAGGCCAGATCGTTGTCTGCAAGCTTGAGCCCCTGGGGCGTCCTGTCGGAAGAGCCCGTCTTGTGTCCGGCGGTCAGGCCCTGCGGCAGGCCCTCAAGGATCTTGCCGGGCAGAGCGGGCGTCCCGGCCATGATGTCGGCCAGAAAGTCCTTATGCGCCCGGGAGATGTCCGGGGAATCGAAAAAGCCCAGCAGCATCCGGGCCATGCTGCGCGGTGTGCCCCAGTTGGCGTACTGATTGTAGATGTTCTGGTGCATCCAGTCTTCGTCATGGCCGATGAAGACGTTCTCCGCCCCCAGACGGCGGGCGCAGGCTTCCACCACGGCCGGGCCGCCCACATATTCCATCAGGATGTCGCAGCCGTTGTTGTCGCTGAACGTGACGGTATAACGCAGCAGGTCCTCCAGGCTGACTTGCATGTCGCGGCGGCCACGCTGGTCGCGCAGGGGGCTGTGGGTGCCGGTGTGGAGCTGTTCCGCCCGTACGGGGATCATGGTCGTCAGTGTGGCCTGCTCATGCTGCATCTTTTCCAGCACAGCCACAGCCAGGGGAAACTTGATGACACTGAGCAGGGGGAAGGACGCATCCATGTGGACACCGGCGCAGAGTCCGTCTTCGGTGAGCAGGGCCACACCGGCCAGGGCCTTTTTGTTCCGCATAAGTGTCTGGATGTCCCGCTCCAGGGACAGGGCGTCCACGGCGGCTTGCGGCGTAGCGGGCAATCCTTCGGCCGCCATAAGCGGCAGGGCACACAGGCAGAGGAGACAGGAGAGTGTGAACAACGAACGACGCATGGGATGCCTCACGAAGGAAGATGTTGCAGGGAAAGGGCAGGGCACGAGGGCCCTTGCAGCGGATAATGGCAGGCCATCTCCCGCAGGAAATCGTCACAGAGCGCATTGGCGCGCTGCTCCGGCAGGATGACCTCCGCAGCGGTGACGGCCCTCACATGTTCCGGGGCCTGGGCCAGGATGCTGCCATTAGCGGCGTAGAGCGTGCTGCCGCCCCGGAAGGTGGCTTCCATGTCCCCGGCTTTTTCTGTGTCCGCCCGGTTGCACAGGGCCTGGGGCGTTAGGTTCTCCAGCGCACGGAGGGCGGCCAGTCGCGCTGTCTGCGGTCCGCCGAAGGTGGCAGGCGCACAGAAGAGAAGCGCGCCCCGGCGCAGCAGGTTGCGGCCCGTTTTCGGGAACCAGAGATCGAAACAGACCATGATCCCCACCAGATGTCCGCGTATCTGTAACAGGCCGTTCTCGGTGCCGGGCAGGAACAGGCCTTTTTCATAGCGGGTGAGATGGCGCTTGCGGTACAGGCCGCGCACACGGCCCGCGTCCACCTCCAGTACGCTGTTGTGGAGGCCGTGTTCCCCGCGTTCCACCAGACCGGCCAGCACGGCGGCATCATGGGAGGCGGTCCAGCGGCACAGCGCGCTGGCCGTAGGGCCGTTCACGGTCTCGGCGCGGGCCCGCCGTTCTTCGGCCGTGGCCAGATAGGGCACGGTACACAGTTCGGGCAGCAGGTAGAGGTCCGTGGGTCGCCGGGTAACGGCGTCATCCAGCAGGGCGGTCAGGCCATGGGGCGCGCAGGGGGCGTCTGTCTGGATACAGGTGACGCGCAGGGAAGAAGACGGGGCGGACAGGGCGATGAAGGGCGCAGGATGTGAAAAGGAGGTCCCGCCCGTCTCCATCACCTGCCCGGGGACGGATGGATGGAGACGGTGGGAGAGATCCTGGACGATCAGTCAGGGATCAGGGCCTGTGCCTTATTCCCACTCGTTTTTATTAGAAGTTTACTAAATGTATTTCTTATATCATTTGGCTCATGGGACTGATGTCCCTTTTATTATTCAGTATAGTATATGCTATCTGATTTGTTTTTATCATGGTATTCTAGTGATACAATATAAAAAGGTAAACAGTGCAGTATCATGGCATTCCTCTTTCTTCTCTCAGTTGAATTACTGAATCTCTCAGCTCTTCAATATTTTTTTCGAAGTAATCGTAGCTATCTCCATATTCAATTAATGATACATTGTATGTATTTTTCCAATGCTTGATCAATTGTGGACTATTTCCAGATTTACTAACAAGATAATGTGGACATGATGTATTAGATGTATCATGCAAAAATTGCAATAGTAAATTAATATCAGGGTCCTGTAAACTATACCCTAGAAATACAATAGTATGGGTGAGGAACAAAGATGATAGCAATCTATAGAATTCTGGATATTTCTCCTGTGCTCTATAATACTGTTGTGCAGTAAATACTATTTTTTCTGTATCGTCAATGCTGCCATGCGCTTTAATGATAATGCTCTCTGGAGATTTTATACACCCAATTATTGATTTAGTCTGTGTGTAATCAAATGTCACGTATCCCTGCAAATCAGAACAAACATTTTCATATAGCTTGTCGAAATTAGTTGTTATGACGATCTTGCTATCAAGTTCTTTAATGAGTTTATGTACATTTGACGGTGAATAACCTTTTCGCAAATACATTTCTTTCAAATAATTGCTGTATTCTCCAGGATCGCATAAATCATATATTGTCTGTAAAGCTAATAAATAATTATTTTCAGTTAGCATTTTATTTATAAACTCATTATCTTGTGTAGATGGATGTTTCATTAGTTGTTTTATATTATTAAGAAATACAGACCATGTTTCTGGCGATTGGCCTTCACCATTTTTAGCTGTTGCAGAAACTCCAGATCCTATGAATATCACACATCGTCTATATGCTAATTCCTCTATTAAATTAGCAGGCCAAATTCCACTCACCTTTTATTCCCCCACATTTTTAATAAAATTTTCTGCGATAGTATCTAAGTATTTTTTATAATTTTCAACACTGCTGCTTTGATTTCCACGTACACCTGTTGAATAATCTAATTCAAAAATTGGTGTATTTGATGTTTGAGATAATGGGATAACACTGTAAATATAAGGAATATCTCCTAACTTTAATTCATCTTGTCTTATACCGCTCTTAGCAAATCCATAGAGAAATTCTACGATCTTGTCATGGAAGTTGCGTATAACTCTTTCGTAAGCCCGCGTTGGTCTGTCTCCAGTTTTAAATTTTCTTTTTGAATATTGCTGGATCGAATATCCAATATAGCGTGTTGTACTTTCTGGATTTGTATTTATCAAGTATGTTTTAAAAAAGGCCTTCGCTGCTGTTTCCCCATTTGTTTCAGTAAAAGTTGAAAGGCTAGACTTATATAACCTAATCCACCTTTCCATCCACTCCGCTATATTAGATATTCCTAAAAGACTAAAAATATCTGAAGCCATAGGGGTTAGAAAAAAATCAGAATTTAGTAGTGCGCTTCTATTTAATGCACCTAAAGAAGGCCCCATATCTATTAGTATATAGTCAAAATCATTATTTCCTTGTTTGAGCTGATTTAACCAATTAAGTTTCCGCAATGCACCTCTATCTCCGGACATTGTTTCAGCCCAGCTCTTGCTCATTGTGTCGTCTATTATTGAAAGTTTTGGGTGACCAGGAATCAATGCAATTTTAAAATTGTTTTGTGAGCTTATTACCGGGATATCAATGTTAACAAATTCAGAATCTCCGTCTTCGATTTTTCTAAAGCAGTCATAAATCGTTTTCCTTGTTTCAGGATTTTCTGGGTCATAGAATTCTAACCACATATCTTCGGGCAATATAGCCTGTGTTGCATTAGATTGTGGATCTAAATCAACTAATAATATTTTTTTATTTTTCGAGATTGACAAATAGCTTGCCAAGTTAACAATAGTAGTTGTTTTGCCAACGCCACCTTTATTATTAAAAAATGTGATCACTTTCATATCGCTTACTCCTCCGCCAGCCAAAATCCATTTTTAATGCGAATTTTTTTGCTCTCGTCTGTAAATAGATGATTTTTTTCCCGATAAATTTTATCTAACCGTATTCTATCTTGTTCAGGCTTAAGTAGTCTCTGCTTAATAATTTCGCAGTTCCCAAGTTCGCTACCAATCCATCTACGGTTTAACAATTGCGCTACAGCAAATGTAGTACCACTACCGCCAAATGGATCAAAAACTACATCTCCTTCATTTGTTGACATAGAAATAATTCGATCAAGTAATTTGACGGATAACTCATTATATTCTCTATTTTTGCTATTCTTGTGTCGAACTGGATATATATCGCTCCATATATCAGATACATTAATTCCATGTGGATTCATTTTTGATTTGTATCCACCATAATCTTTAATTTCTCCGCCACAATGCCTACATATCTGCATAGGAATTCGTTGGTTGTTAAAAGTCGTTGCTTTAACTCCTTTTACATAAGAAATCAAAGCATAATGTGCTGGATATAATCTACTCTGGATTGGTAGGCTGAATTTCATATCAACAGCAATCCAATCCCAAAAAGTTAGCTGCTCTCCAAGATATGCTGCGATATAAGTACACCATTTTGGAATATTATAAACAAAAATTTTCCCACCTGGTTTTAGTATTCGTATACATTGGTCTAGCCATTCGTATGTCCAATTAATATATTTTGACATTGTCATATTATCGTCAATTCCAGAATCATATGCTTTTCCCAAGTTAAACGGAGGGTCAGCAAATATCAAGTCGACATAACTGTCAGGCATACCTTTCATAATTTCAATGCAGTCACCGTTATATAGTTTTCCAGTATCCGTTTCAAAAAAAGGCCTAACTTTTTTTATTTTATTGCTATTATTATCTTTTTGTAAAAGCGTAGCTATATGCGAAATATTATCATAATATGATTTACGATATTCTGTGGGAATATGTCCCATAGCTAAATTAATTTCGAGTTCATTCATTCCTAAAAAATTTATAATAGCATTTTTTAATTCAGGTTTATCGGGAAGAAAAGATGTTTGCTGTAAGCTAACAAGGGTTGCTTTAGAAATTTTTTGCTCCTTGAAAAATGAGAACATGTCTTCGATTGTCATATTTATTTTTTTACTTCTATCAAGAATAAAATCATAAATTGAAAAAAATTGCATAGCAGCCTTATCTCCTTATGTAACTTATCGTCTGTAGACTTATAGTCTACTTTCTACATATCATGTGAAAAAAATACAGTCAACAGAAGGGAGAAAGTGTATATGCCAAATCGGCAACCAAAAGCATTGCGTCAGATTATGGCGGAAAACCTTCGAGTTTTAAGATTGGCAGCACATATTTCTCAAGAAGAATTAGCAGGACTGTGCGGACTTCACCGCACCTATATATCTGACATAGAACGCTGTAATAGGAATATTTCAATTGATAATATAGAAAAAATCGCACGGGCATTACATATAACTGCCTCTGAGCTATTAAAAGAAGAGGAATATGATGAAAATAAGTAAGTTGTATATTTCTGCGGTAGCACAAAATCTTATTAAAACAAATGATATGGCAGCCCAAGCCGTTGAAGAAGTCAGCTCTTCTATACTAAACAATGTCACATCAGGTTTTGATCACTTCATCATTAACTGTACACATAAGCATTGTAATGGTGTAGTCCCTGTCAAAGAAAGATGTTATCAAATTCTTGAAGAAGAATTCGGATGGTATAGAGAAAAGCCTCTTACATACTTTCATCAAGATGTACAAAAAGGCGGTCCTATAGATGTCTATAAGGAATTTCAGATCAACCATGATATCTTTAGGGCAGGCTTAGAATTTGAAACCGGTAATATTTCATCTGCCCATAGATCTATGAATAAGCTATGTGTTGGCATCAAAAAAAGTGAGCTAGATCTTGCTATGCTCATGATGCCTATTAAAAAGATGTCTTTCTATCTGACTGATAGAGTTTCAAATTATGAAGAGTTAGAGCCCTACTTCATTTTGCTAGAAGATATTCCCTTCGCTGTATTTGGCTTTGATGCAGAAGAATATAGTGAGGATGCTCCCCTTCTTCCCAAAGGTAAAGACGGCATGTCTCTTCGTACAATTCGAAAATGGCAGTTGAAGTAACCTGCAGATATCTTTCTTATTTTTTTATTGCTGGTGACATTGTGCTCTCAAATTTAAAGTTATTAGGGTAAAGCCCTTAGCCCCTCTCCAGAATATCGCACTAGAACCTCTTTTGATCATTTTACTTTTTGTGTAGGCCATGGAAGAGGCCTTTTATTACATAGAATATAAAAGTAAAAAGAGAGCTAACTGATTTTATTAATCAGTTAGCTCTCTTTTATAATACAGTCATTCCGCAGAGGCTTTTCCGACCTCTCGAATTATTCCCACTCGATGGTGCTCGGGGGCTTGGAGGAGACGTCGTAGACCACGCGGTTGACGCCCTTGACTTCGTTGATGATACGGCCGGACATGCGGGCGATGAGGTCGGCGGGCAGGCGGGCCCAGTCGGCGGTCATGGCGTCCACGCTGTCCACCACGCGCAGGGCGATGACGTGCTCATAAGTACGGCCGTCGCCCATGACGCCCACGGTCTTCAGCGGCAGCAGCACGGCAAAGCCCTGCCAGACCTTGCGGTACCAGCCGGACTCGCGCAGTTCTTCCTGCACGATCTTGTCGGCCTGGCGCAGGATGTTCAGGCGCTCTTCGGTGATCTCGCCCAGCACGCGGATGGCCAGGCCGGGACCGGGGAAGGGATGACGCCAGACGATGGAATCGGGCATGCCCAGTTCGGCGGCCACCTTGCGCACTTCGTCCTTGAAGAGTTCGCGCAGGGGTTCCACCAGCTTGAGCTTCATGGTCTCGGGCAGGCCGCCCACGTTGTGGTGGCTCTTGATGACGGCGCTGGGACCCTTGTGGGACACGGATTCGATGACGTCGGGGTACAGGGTGCCCTGGGCCAGGTATTCCACTTCGGGCAGCTTTTTGGCTTCTTCGTCGAAGATGTCGATGAAGGTGTGGCCGATGATCTTGCGCTTCTTTTCGGGATCTTCCACGCCCTTGAGCTGGTCGAGGAAGCGCTTCTGGGCCTGGACGAAGTTGAGGTTCAGGTCAAAGTGCTCACGCAGGTAGCTGACCACTTCCTCGCCTTCGTTGAGGCGCAGCAGGCCGTTGTCCACGAAGATGCAGTGCAGGCGATGGCCGATGGCCTTGTGCAGCAGCACGGCCACCACGGTGGAGTCGATGCCGCCGGAAAGGGCGCAGACCACGTGCTTGTCGCCGATCTTTTCGGCCATTTCCCTGACCACGCGCTCCACGAAGCTGGACATGCTCCAGTCGGGCACGATCTTGCAGACCTTGAACAGGAAGTTGCGCAGCATGGCGTCGCCGTCCACGCTGTGGTGCACTTCGGGATGGAACTGCACGGCGTAGATCTTGCGGCTTTCATCGGCCATGGCGGCCACTTCGAGGGTGGGGGTGCTGCCGGTGATCGCAAAGCCGGGCGGGGGGGTCTTGACCTTGTCGCCGTGGCTCATCCACACGCGGCTGGCCTTGGAGCTGTCCAGGCCGTCCCACAGGGCGCAGGGGGCTTTCAGGGTCAGGTCGGCCGGGCCGTATTCGCGCGTCAGGGACTGGGCCAGTTCACCGCCCAGGTTCTGGGCCAGCAGCTGCATGCCGTAGCAGATGCCCAGCACCGGCACGCCCAGTTCCAGGAAACCCTTGTCCAGAGTGGGGGCATCGGCTTCGCCCACGCTGGCAGGACCGCCGGAAAGGATGATGGCCGAAGGAGCCATAGCGGCCACTTCGGCGGCGGTGACGTTGCAGGCATGGATTTCGGAATACACGCCGGCTTCACGCACGCGCCGTGCGATGAGCTGGGTGACCTGCGAACCGTAGTCAATGATGATGACCTTGCTGTGCGCCATGAGTGTTCCTTGCAATGTATGCGGACGCCGCCCGGGAGGGACGGCGTCCTTTTGTAGTGTCATGAACGGGCAGCCTGGCTGCCGGAAAACGGGATGCGGGCATCAGACGGCTGCGGGCGGTCGCTGCAGCGATCGCCCGCGGGTCGGAGACTAGTTGTCGATGCGATAGTTGGGGGCTTCCTTGGTGATGATGACGTCGTGCACGTGGCTTTCACGCAGGCCCGCCGCCGAGATCTCGCAGAAGGTGGTGTTGTTGAACAGGTCGTCGAGGGTGCGGGCCCCCACATAGCCCATGCCGGAGCGCAGGCCGCCCATGAGCTGGTAGATGGCCTCCATCACGTGACCGCGGTAGGGCACGCGGCCCACGATGCCTTCGGGCACCAGCTTCTTGCTGCGTTCCTGGAAGTAGCGGTCGGAGCTGCCGTCCTTCATGGCGTCGATGGAGCCCATGCCGCGGTAGATCTTGTAGGTACGGCCCTGGTAGAGGATGGTTTCGCCCGGGCTTTCTTCGGTACCGGCGAAGAGGGAGCCGATCATCACGGAGTGGGCGCCCACCACGAGGGCCTTGACGATATCCCCGGAGAACTTGATGCCGCCGTCGGCGATGCAGCAGCGGTCCATCTCGCGGGCGGCGCGGCTGCCGTCCATGACGGCGCTCACCTGCGGCACGCCCACACCGGCCACGATGCGGGTGGTGCAGATGGAGCCGGGACCGATGCCCACCTTGACGGCGTCGGCACCGGCTTCGAGCACGGCACGGGCCCCTTCGTAGGTGGCCACGTTGCCGGCCACCAGCTGGCAGTTGGGGTAGGCGGTCTTGACCTTGCGGATGGCCTTGAGCACGTTCAGGGAGTGGCCGTGGGCGGAGTCCAGGACGAGCACGTCCACACCGGCCTGGATGAGCTGTTCGGAACGCTCGTCACAGTCGCGGCCGATGCCGATGGCGGCGCCCACGCGCAGACGGCCGGCGCTGTCCTTGCAGGCATTGGGATATTTCTGGACCTTGTCGATGTCCTTCATGGTGATGAGGCCGCGCAGGCGGGCATTCTCGTCCACCACGAGGAGCTTTTCGATGCGGTGTTCGTGCAGGTGGCGCTTGGCTTCTTCCAGGGAGGTGCCCATGGGCACGGTGACCAGGTTCTTGCTGGTCATCACTTCGCCCACGCGGATGGCGGAGGCGTCCTCGATGAAGCGCACGTCACGGTTGGTGAGGATGCCCACCAGCTTGCCGTCGTCCACGACGGGCAGCCCGGACACGCGGAAATCCGCCATCAGGTCCAGGGCTTCCTGCACGGAGTTGCGGGAAGACACGGTAACGGGGTCAAGGATCATGCCGCTTTCGCTCTTCTTGACGCGTTCCACTTCCAGGCGCTGGCGTTCGATGGGCATGTTCTTGTGGATGATGCCGATGCCGCCCATGCGCGCCATGCTGATGGCCATGGCCGATTCGGTGACCGTGTCCATGGCGGCGGAGAGCAGGGGGATGCGCAGTTCGATGGAAGGAGTGAGCCAGGTGGAGATGTCCACGGCGTCGGGAGTCACTTCCGAAAAGCTGGGGACAAGCAAAATATCGTCAAAAGTCAGGGCCTTGCCGCGATTGGTGAACATATTTGCCTCGTAATGTGCTGGAATTGTTCAACAAAATTTAATATACAATCATATACGTTCCTCGTGTCCATGTCAATGCAAGAAAAGGGCCGGAACGGTCGCGGCAGCTGGCAAAAATCTTTACGGAACACGGGACGCGGGAGAAAGCTGACCGGTATACGGCATGTCCCGTTCCCGAAAGGCCACTGGCGGCACGGGGACCGCGACGCCGGGCATGCCTGAAGGGGCGGCGCCGCCCGGCTTTCCACGGGCAGGAGCGCGAAGGATGAACATTGATGAATATTATATAAGGATGGAAGCCGCGGCTCTGCCGCGTGCCCCCGGAAGGGAGGCCGGTTCGTATGGCGGGCTCCCTTGCGGCACGCACGGGACGGCAGACGGAGGCGGCGACGTGGCAGACGACTGTGCCGGGATTCCCGGCTGGGGATCGGACAAAAGTCGTTACGGGAGCTCTGGTCGATGCCGGGGCGACGGGGCATGCCTTCCCGTGGCGGGGCTTTCCCGGCCGGGAAGAGCCCGGGGGCGTGGCTCCGGCTGCCGTGCCCCTGTTCCGGCGACAGGGCGGGGGCGGGCACGGACCCCGTGTTTTCGTGATTTTTTATGGGTTTTCACATCATATTTTTGTACGGATATTCCTGTATATCTCATTAAAAAATTTGATTTTTTCTAATATGGAGAAGAGCGTTCCGCATCGGTGATATCGTTTTTCCATAATAATATTGACAAACAGATAAAAGGGGTTTAAAAATTTTTACAAGTTCGACGGGCAAGCAGGCTTGCGTGCCGCGGACTTTCAACAACGAGCTTTTGCTCCGGCCGTACCGGCCGGGATCCCTGCTCCGCTCCGCACAGGGCAGGGATGGGGTCCCGCAAGGGAAAAAGATCCCGCAGAGGGCGGGATCGAAAGATGCGGAAGTAATGAAGGAAGGTATATCATGAAGAAGCTTATGACTCTCGCTCTGGCTGCCGCTATGATGCTGGGTGCCGCTACCGGCGCCAACGCTATCGACTTCAAGGCCAAGGGCCAGTGGATCATGTCGTTCGACTACGGCATGCACGGTGATTTTGCCAAGAGCAAGGCCGCCCGTAACTCTGGTTACACGAATAGCAAGGGCAACGAAGACGAATTCGAAGCCCGCCAGCGTGTCCGCCTGCAGTTGGACGCCGTGGCCTCTGAAGCCCTGTCCGGTACCGTGTTCTTCGAAATCGGCGACCAGCTTTGGGGCCAGAATGATACCGGCGGCGCCTTGGGTGCTGATAACAACAGCGTGGTGGAACTGAAGCGCGCCTACATCGACTGGATGGTGCCCAACACCGACCTGAAGGTCCGCATGGGTATCCAGGGCCTGGCTCTGCCTGCCTTTACCACCAATGCTTCCCAGATCCTCGACGATGACGTGGCCGCCGTCAGCCTGAACTACCAGTTCAACGAAAACGTGGGCCTGACCGCTTTCTGGGCCCGTCCGTACAACGACAACTATGGCTACACCAAGCACGTTGCCGGTGGTGCGGAACCGTACGATCACTACATGGACAACATGGACATGTTCGCCGTGCTGCTGCCCCTGACCTTCGACGGCGTGAAGGTGACCCCCTGGGTCATGTACGCTGCCATGGGCCCCGGCATGTTTGGTGATGGTACCAAGAGCTATGGTTCTGCTTGGGGACGTGCCAGCACCGGTATGGTTTCCGGCTTCCAGGGTACCGACTGGAACGATTCTTACGGCAATGCTTTCTGGGCCGGCATCACCGGCGAAGTGACCTACTGGGATCCCTTCCGCATCGCCTGGGATGTGAACTACG
>ERZ791919.2823-NODE-2823-length-11690-cov-7.130812_pt1 | contig 11690 bp, 10 predicted proteins | sample MGYA00510137_ERZ791919 | MGnify/ENA primary metagenome ERZ791919 (study PRJEB30046, sample SAMN00792059) | human gut metagenome | study: EMG produced TPA metagenomics assembly of the A metagenome-wide association study of gut microbiota in type 2...
TAGGCGCCATCACGGAAAAGAAGCAGGCGGAGACGCTGCAAAAGCTCATCGACCAAGCGCTCGCCGCCGATATGGGCTGACCCGAGATTTAAAAAGCGCCTGCTGCGCGCCATTGCATTGCCCATGGCACACGAAGGGGCAGAGTGAGCCCAGCTTCCCCTGAAAGCAGGGGCCCTTTAACAGACGTTTACCGCCTGCCGATCGAAGTCGGCAGGCGGTATTTTTGAATGAATTGTTAAATCATAGAACCCACTCTTGCAATTTCAAAAAAACTTGCTAAAATATTACGTAGCTTGCTACGTAAATCAAGGGAGGTGATCGTGGCATGTTAACCTTTGGCCGCATCTTCCGCAGCCTGGACTGTGCGCTGGGGCAGCGGATGGATCAGGCATTGTCCGGTATGGACCTTACCTTTTCCCAGGGCCACATCATGGGCTACCTCGCCCACCGGGATACACCGCCCTGCGCCAAGGACATTGAGGACCGGTTTCATCTGAGCCACCCTACGGTCTCCGGCCTGCTGGCCCGTCTGGAAAAGAAGGAGTTCATCGAAGTGCGGGAAGATCCGGAGGATCGGCGGCGAAAGCTCGTCTACATTCTGCCCAAAGGACAGCAATGCAACGAGACCATGTACGCCGTCATCCAGAGCGGCGACAAGAAGCTCCTGGAGGGCTTCACGCCGGAGGAGGAGGCGCAGTTCCGGGAGTACCTGCTCCGGGCACTGCACAACGTGTCTCCGGATTTTGACATCGAGAAAGTGAAAAAGGAGGAATCTCGAAAATGATAAAACGTTTCGCCCAGTGCCTGCGCGAGTATAAATGGACGGCACTGGTAAGCCCCGTCTGCATGATCGGCGAGGTAGCCATGGAAGTGACCATCCCCCTGGTTATGGCAGACCTGTATGACTACGGCATTGCCGTGGGCAATATGACTGTGGTGTGGCAGAAGGCTCTGCAGCTGCTCATCTGCGCCATTGTGTCGCTGATGTTTGGCGTTATGTCCGCCAACTATGCCTCCAAGGCTGCTACGGGCTTTGCCCGGAATCTGCGCCACGATATGTACTACCGGGTGCAGGATTTCAGCTTCTCCAATATTGACAAATTCTCCTCGGCCTCCATTGTCACCCGGCTGACCTCGGATGTGGCCAACATCCAGATGGCCTTCCAGATGATGATCCGTATGGCCATTCGGTGCCCCATGATGCTGATCCTCGCCATGGTCTCCTCCATGCGCATCAGCCCCAAGCTCAGTACCGTGTATTTCATTGCCATTCCCATTCTGGCCGCCGTGCTGCTGGGCATTGTGCCCCTGGTCTTCAAGATTTTTGACCGGGTGTTCAAGACCTATGACCGGCTGAATACCGTGGTGCAGGAAAACGTCCATGGCATTCGCGTGGTCAAGAGCTTCGTCAGAGAGGACAAGGAGGTCAGCAAGTTCAAGACCATTTCCAAAGCTATCTACGATGATTTCTGCAAGGCAGAGCACATCCTGGCCCTCAATGCCCCGGCTATGCAGATCTGCGTCTACGCCTGCATTCTGACCATCTCCTGGGTGGGCGCCAAGATGGTGGTTGCCTCCGGCAACAATGCCGCCCTGGGCCTGACCACCGGCGAGCTCAGCTCCATGTTCACCTACACCACCCAGATCCTTTCCAGCCTGATGATGCTCTCCATGGTCTTCGTCATGGTCATCATGTCCCAGGCACCCCTGCGCCGCTGCTATGAGATCTTGCAGGAGGAGCCCAACCTGACCTCTCCCGAGAACGCCGTGGAGGAGGTGAGCGACGGCTCCATCGACTTTGAGAATGTCTCCTTCCGCTACTCCCAGAAGGCCAAGCGGCCCGCGCTGCAGGATGTGAATCTGCATATTCCCAGCGGCGCTACCGTGGGCATCCTGGGCTCCACCGGCTCCTCCAAGAGTACCCTGGTGCAGCTGATTCCCAGACTGTACGATGTGACCGAGGGCAGCGTCAAGGTGGGCGGCATTGATGTCAAGGACTACGACCTGGAGGTGCTCCGGGACAATGTGGCCATGGTGCTGCAAAAGAACACCCTGTTCTCCGGCTCCATCAAGGAAAACCTGCGCTGGGGCAACGCCAACGCCACAGATGAGGAGTTGATCCACGCCTGTAAGCTGGCCTGTGCCGATGAGTTCATCACCTCCTTCACGGATGGCTACGATACCCACATCGAGCAGGGGGGCAGCAACGTTTCCGGCGGCCAGAAGCAGCGGCTGTGCATTGCCCGTGCCCTGCTGAAAAAGCCTAAGATCCTGATCCTGGACGACTCCACCTCCGCTGTGGATACCCATACGGACGCTATGATCCGCAAGGCCTTCAAGGAGGAAATTCCCGGAACCACCAAGCTGATCATTGCCCAGCGTATCTCCTCCATTCAGGATTCCAACATCATCATTGTCATGGAAAACGGCCAGGTTGCCTGTGTGGGTGACCACGAGACCCTGATGAAGAATTCCGACTTCTATCGGGGCATCTATGAATCTCAGCAGAAAGGAAGTGAAGACTGATGCCCGGTCCCGGACAAATGCGCGGCGATGGCCGCAAGGCGGCAAACCCCGGAAAAACCCTCCTGCGTTTGCTCAGCTATATGAAAAACTATACCCCGCTGCTGGTATTCGTCTTCCTCTGCATCATTGCCACCTCTGTGGCCCAGGCTCAGGGCAGCCGTGCCCTGGGACCTCTGGTTGACGAATATATCCTGCCCATGGTGGCCACCGGCTCCACGGATTTTGGCGCTCTGAAAGCCTACCTTGTGAAGCTTGCCTGCATCTTCGCCTTCGGCGTTGTGGGCACCTTCCTCTTCAACTACCTGATGGTCGGCGTGACCCAGGGTGTGCAGAAGACCATCCGTGACGACCTGTTTGCCAAAATGCAGCGTCTGCCTCTGCGCTACTTCGACAGCCATGCCGCCGGTGACATTATGTCCCGCTACACCAGCGATATCGATACCCTGCGGCAGGCGATCTCCCAGTCCATCCCACAGTGTGTGTCCTCTGCGGTGACGCTGGTGGTGGTGCTGTGGAACCTGATCGATACCTCCTGGATCCTGACCATTGTCATGTTCTTCACGGTGGGACTGATCATCTATGTCACCAAGATTCTGGCAGGCAAGTCCGCGGGCTTCTTCATCGGCCAGCAGCGGGCTCTGGGCGCGGTCAACGGTTATATCGAGGAGATGATCTCCGGCCAGAAGGTGGTCAAGATCTTCAACCACGAGGAGGTCTGCAAGGAGGACTTCGACAAGCTCAATGAGGAGCTGCGGGTGAACGCCTACAGCGCCGGCAAGTTCTCCAATATGCTGGGCCCCATCAACAATAACCTGGGCTATGTGCAGTATGCGGTCCTGGCCGTTGTGGGCGGACTGCTGTGCATCAAGTCCAACAACTCCCTGCTGACCCTGGGCAATCTGATGGCCTTCATGGTGCTCTCCCGGAGCTTCAATATGCCCATCTCCCAGATCTCCAACCAGATCAATGCCATTGTCATGGCTCTGGCCGGTGCCGAGCGCATCTTCGCCCTGATGGACGAGGAGCCCGAGCAGGACGAGGGCTATGTGACCCTGGTCAATGCCCATGTGGATGCGGACGGCACCGTCCACGAGTGCCCCGAGCACACCGGCCAGTGGGCCTGGAAGCACCCCCACCAGGGGGACGGCTCCGTCACCTATACGGAGCTGAAGGGCGACATCACCATGGAGCACGTGGACTTTGGCTATGTGCCGGAGAAGACCGTGCTGCATGACGTGACCCTCTATGCCCATCCCGGCCAGAAGATCGCCTTCGTGGGCGCTACCGGCGCCGGCAAGACCACCATTACGAACCTCATCAACCGGTTCTACGACATTGCCGACGGCAAGATCCGCTACGACGGCATCAACGTCAATAAGATCGCCAAGCCCGATCTGCGGCACTCCCTGGGCATCGTGCTCCAGGAGACCAACCTGTTCACCGGCACCGTTATGGAGAACATCCGCTATGGCAAGCTGGATGCCACCGATGAGGAGTGCATCCGGGCGGCCAAGCTGGCCAATGCAGATGGGTTTATCACCCGCCTGCCCGATGGCTACGACACCATGCTCACTGCCAACGGCGGCAACCTGTCCCAGGGCCAGCGGCAGCTGATCGCCATTGCCCGGGCGGCTGTGGCCGATCCCCCCGTTATGATTCTGGATGAGGCCACCTCCTCCATCGATACCCATACGGAGGCCTTGGTGCAGGCCGGCATGGACGCGCTGATGAAGGGCCGCACGGTGTTCGTCATTGCCCACCGGCTGTCTACGGTCCGTAATTCCGACTGCATCATGGTCCTGGACCATGGCCGCATCATCGAGCGCGGTACCCACGACGATCTGATCGCCCAGAAGGGCACCTACTATCAGCTCTATACCGGCGCATTCGAGCTGGAATAATCCCGATCCGCCTGAATAGTACCCCCAATGCCTCCACCGGCATTGGGGGAATTATTTCCAGGAGGTCATCAGCTGCCTGATTGAGGGAACGGACAGCGCCATGCTGTTTGATTCCGGCATGGGCATCGACATGCGCTATGGCCACGACTGCTATCCCTTCGAAGGCTTCTCCATTGTCCTTTCGGGATATCCGTGAATTGAAAAAAGGCATTGCGCGCCTTGCGGCCCGCAATGCCTTTTGAATACGGAGAAGCTTACCCGTTGACCAGGGCTACGGCTACGTCATTGACGTTGGTGCCGGTGGGACCGGTGATGATGAGACCGCCGATTTTTTCCAGGGCGTGATAAGCATCGTTCTCCTGCAAAACATCGTAGACGGACAGTCCCTGGGCCCGGAGTGCGGCGTTGGATTCGCCGTCCACATAGCCGCCGGCGGCATCCGTGGGGCCGTCAGTGCCATCGCTGCCCACACTGAAAACGCACACGCCGGGCAGCCCCTCCAGATGAGGTGCTGCGGCCAGAGCAAGCTCCTGATTTCGCCCGCCCTTGCCGTGACCGGTGAGCTGGACCACGGTCTCACCGCCGGCCAGGAAGGCCAGCTTCTGCCCCTTCCCGGCATGGGTCCGGAGAACGGTACCAAGGAAGCTGCCCGCTTCTTTGGCCTGGCAGCACAGCTGATCCGTCAGAAGGACCGGAGTATAGCCCAGTTTTTCACATTCTGCGCCTGCTGCGGCGCAGAGTTCCCGGACGGAGCCGGTGATCTGGGTGGTGACGTTGTGCAGCACCTTTGGGGTTTCCGTGTGCAGGCATGCCTCGGCCTCGGGGGTCAGACGCAGGTGATATTTTTCCGCGATGGCCAGGGCTTGGTCACAGGTGGTGCTGTCCGGAACGGCGGGGCCGGAGGCAATCATATCCAGCGGGTCACCCAGAATATCGGACAGCACAATGGAGAACACCCGGGCCGGGGCACAGAGCTCGGCAAACCGGCCGCCCTTGACTGCGGAGAGCCGCTTGCGGATGGTATTGATCTCCACAATGTCCGCCCCGCAGGCCAGCAGCTGCGATGTAATATCCTGGAGCTCCTCTCCGCTGACCTTGGGCTTTTCAAACAGGGCGCTGCCGCCGCCGGACAGCAGGAACAGCACCGTGTCCTGCCCGGTCAGGCCGGAGACCAGGTCGATGGCGGCCTGGGTGGCTGCGAAGGAGTTTTCGTCGGGGACGGGATGCCCCGCCTCCCGGCAGTCGATCTTCCCCAGGGGGGCCTTCACATGGTCGTATTTGGTAATGACGATGCCCTTCTCAATCCGGTCGCCCAGACAGTCCCGGGCGGCCTTTGCCATGTTCCAGGCAGCTTTGCCTGCCGCAACCAGGATCACCCGGCCTGGGAAGGAAGCACCCTTCAGCGCCCGGGCTACCGCATCGTCCGGCTGCACAGCCCGGATGGAGGAAGCAATGATTTGATTTGCGTGGGTACGCATTGCCGTATCCATTCATGATCACCTCACGTTGAAATTAGGGAAGGGCAGGGCAGCTGTGCCGCCCTGCCCGAAAGCTTATTGTATCACAGAATCAGGGAGAGAATGAAGATGCCAACCATGGAGGACAGGCCCAGGACCAGCGTCAGCATGGTCTGCGTCTTATAGCCCTGCTCGGGGGTCATCTGACCGAAGTTGGTGACGACCCAGAAGTAGGAGTCGTTGGCGTGAGAAACGGTCATGGCGCCGGCGCCGATGGCCATAACGACCAGAGCGATCTCAGCCGGGGAGGTGAAGCCAATAGCCCCCAGCAGAGGAGCCACAATACCGGCGGTGGTGGTGATGGCCACGGTGGAGGAGCCCTGTGCAGACTTCAGGATGGCAGCCAGCAGGAAGGGGAAGAAGATGCCCACGGTGCCCAGCACGGTGGCGTGCGCGGTGATAAAGTTCACCATGTCGCTGGTGGCGATGACCTTGCCCAGCACGCCGCCGGCGGCGGTGACGAACAGGATGGGGCCGGTGACCTTCAGGGTGTCGTTGGTCATGTCGTAGAACTTATCCAGCTTCTTGGTAGTAGCCAGCTGAATGACGGCGCAGATGGTGCCGACGCCCAGGGCGATGATGGGCTTGCCCAGGAAGTTGAACAAATCAAAGGCGATGCCGGTCCAGCCGGCCATGGAGGCGATGGAACCCAGAGCCATCAGGATGATGGGGACGATGATGGGAGCCAGTGCATTGAAGCCGCCGGGCAGCTTGCCGTAAGAAGCAACCAGCTCTTCGTAGGTCTTGACGTTCTCAGCGGAATCGGCGGTTTCATCGGCGCTCTGGACCTTCTTGCCGATGTACTTGGCAAACAGCAGACCGGCAATCAGGGGCAGAATGGAAGCTGCAACGCCGAGACCCATGACCAGCAGCAGATTGTCACCGATGCCCAGGGTGTTGGCGGCGGCGATGGGGCCGGGCGTGGGCGGGATGAACACATGGGAGATGTACAGACCGGCGGACAGGGCCACGGTCATGGCCACGCTGGAGGTCTTGGTCCGGCGGACCATAGCCCGGCGGATGGGATCCAGGATGACAAAGCCGCTGTCACAGAACACGGGGATGGAGACGACCCAGCCCATGAGCTCGATGGCCAGCTCGGGGTTCTTCTGACCCACCAGCTTGACGACCATGTCGGCCAGCTTCAGGGCAGCACCGGTCTGCTCCAGCACGGTGCCGATCAGAGCGCCCAGGATAATGACGATGCCGATGGAGCTGAAGGTTCCGGAGAAGCCCGCGCCGATGACATTGGCAATATCGCCCAGAGGAATGCCTGCCAGAAGTGCCAGAATCAGAGAGACACTCATGATAGACAGGAAGGGATGGACCTTGAACTTGGAGATGGCTACAATCATAACAACGATTGCCAGCACGAATGTAATGATAAGGGGTACGCCGGTCATAGTAGAATCCTCCTTCTATATTTGAGCAGATTGCACAAGACTTTGCGCCTTCGTAACTGCTCTGCTGTTAATATATTATAGGACCGGAGGAAAAATTGCAATGGTACCGGGGACGCAAAAAGAAACCGCTTTCTGTTACGGGTAACAAGTTCTGTCAGAAAGTGCGCCCTTCCTCGCTGCGGCTGAGCTCCAGATAGAAGAGCATGGCGAGGTACAGCGCCGGGGCCTGACTGGGTTGGCGTACATCCAGCCCGGTCAGCTCTGCCAGGCGCTTGATGCGGTACTGGACCGTATTTTTGTGGATGAAAAGCGCCTGGGAAATGGCCTGAACAGAGCCCTCTGCACTGAAAAAGGCCTCCAGAAGGCTGATCTGCTCGGCAATTTCGCCGTTGCCGCAGTTCCGAAAGACCTTTTTCAGGTAGGCCTGCTTCCGGTCCCGGGATACGTCGTCCATCAACAGCTCTATGTTCAGCGCTTCGTAGCAGCGGATATCCGTATTGCTGTAGGCGGTGGTGTGCCAGGCCCGGTTGGCCTGCAAATAGGCCTCGTGGAGGTCTTCCGTCGGGCCGTCGATGCCGAAGATCATCTCCACATCCAGCTCCTGACGGATCTCCCGGCTGAGGGTCCGGCACAGGGCGACCATTTTCTCCGTGCTCTGCTTGCGCACCAGCAGGATCTGCCGGGCGGCATTGCGCAGCAGGATGCCGCCCTGCTGGCCGATACGGGCATTCAGTGCCCTGTCGATCTTCTCCAGGATCATCTGGCCGTCCAGGGAGTCCGTGTATTTTTCCCGGTCCATGGCGGAGGCAACAATGCAGCGCCTGGGACTGCGAATATCGATGCCCAGGGCGAAGCCGCGCTCGGAAAGTGTCCTGGGGTTGCTCAGGCCGGAGCCCAGGATCCAGTCCTCCAGAAAGCGGCTGCGCACACGCAGGTCCAGCTGCCGGTTGTCCAGCTCGGACCGTTCCCGGATGAGGATCTCCGCCATTTTCTTGACGATCTGGCCGTATTCGATGACGGCGTCGTAGTCGCCGGTGATGCCGATGACTCCCTGGAGCTGCCCATCCACCACAATGGGCAGATTGATGCCCCGGCGCACATCGGGCAGCTCATTTTCCAGCTCCGGCGTGATGTAAAATTCCGGAAGGTGCTGGGAGATGATGCGGTAGGCCCCCTCGTGGAATTTGCCGATCCGGGCAGGGTCGTTGCTGGCGATGATGTGCCCGGTCTCGTCCATCAGATTGATATTCTGCCGGACCAGCTTGCCGATCTCTTCCACGATCTGCTGGGCGCTTTTCTTCGTGATCCGCATGGACAGTCTGCCTCGCTTTACCTGCCGAGTTGGATACCGGTCAGGTACGCATAGTATTTTGCAATGGCACTGTGGTCGCTGCCGCCGCAGTCGTGGTGGTGGAGCCACTCCAGGACCTCTTGTACGGCTGCGGTCATGGGGACGGGGGCACCCACGGCGTGGGCACAGTCCAGGGCGTTGTTCAGGTCCTTGATATGCAGGTCGATCTTAAAGCCGGGCTTGTCGTTCCCTGCAAGCATCATGGGCCCCTTGGCATCCAGAACGGTGGAGCCGGCCAGCCCGCCCCGGATGGCCCGGAACACCAGCTCAGGGTCTACACCGGCCTTCTGGGCCAGGGTGAAGGCCTCGGCTACGGCCTGAATGTTGCAGGCGACGATGATCTGGTTTGCCAGCTTGGTGGTGTTGCCTGCGCCCACGTCGCCGCAGCGAACGGCGGAAGCGCCCATGGTCAGCAGCATGTCCTTGCACCTGTCGAAAACTGCCTGCTTGCCGCCCACCATGAAGCTCAGGGTGCCGTCGATGGCCTTGGGCTCTCCGCCGGAGACAGGGGCATCCAGCATCTCAATGCCCTTTTCGGCCAGCTTGGCGGCGATCTCCTTGCTGACCACAGGGCTGATGGAGCTGCAGTCCACAAAAATCTGCCCGGCGTGCATATAGGAAGCCACCGCATCCGCTCCCAGCATGACCTCCTGCACCTGGGGGCCGTTGGGCAGCATGGTGATGATCACATCACAGTTCTGCCCCAATTCCTGCCGGGAGCCCGGATGGGCCCCGCAGGCCGCCAGCTCGTCCATGGCAGCCCGGCTGCGGTTATGGACCCACACCTCGTAGCCCGCCTTCAGCAGATTCTTTGCCATGGGCTTGCCCATGATGCCAAGGCCGATAAAACCGATTTTCATAGGAAGGACCTCACTTTGCGTTCAATTTGGATACGATTAGTATACGCGCCGCAGCGCAATTGCGCAATTGACAAAAACCACAAAGCTGCGCCCTGCTTTTTTGATCGCCCAAAACAGGAAGCACGGGAGGAAAAAAGATGGACCGGTTCAAAATGAATGCCGTCAACTGCGCCATGCTGGGGGCCTTTGAGGGTACGGGAATCGATGGCCGGGGCTGTTAGAAAAGTATGTCGCTGCGAACCAGTGACCGACGTCACTGGTGTGGCAGCCCCCCGGTTGGATGGAAACAGCTTGGTTTTACGGCCAAGATGTTTGAAAATCCGGGGGATTGCCACACCAGCGTGCGCGCTGGTTCGCAATGACAGAGCGTTTTCTAACAGCCCCGTAAGGAGCGTTCGGCATCCAGCTGCCGAACGGCAAGTGCCCACCGGGCACTTGCATTGGATGGGTTCGATTCCCTTCCTTTTTTCCAAAAACAAAAACAGCATCCCGATGGGATGCTGTTTTGTTTTGGAGCAGGGTACGGGAATCGAACCCGCCTCTGTGGCTTGGGAAGCGACCATTCTACCGATGAACTAACCCTGCATTGCCGCTATTATAGCAGATGGGGGAGAAAAAATCAATGCCTTTTTTGCCGGTGCCGCATTTCTCTTCTCTCTCTGGAAAAATGCAGCCCTTTGTGCTATGATAGGGAAAAACCATCCAAAGGAGAACGCCTATGCTTCCGGAAGCCTTTTTGAAACGAATGGAGAACCAGCTGGGGGCGGAGTACCCGGAATTTTTGAAGAGCCTGGAGCGGCCCCGGGCGGTGGCGCTGCGGTTCAATCCGCTGAAAGGGGAGATCCATCAGCTGCCCTTCGTGGGGGAGCAGGTGCCCTGGGAGCCCAGGGGATACTACTACGACCCGGCTTCCCGGCCGGGGCTGCACCCTTACCATGAGGCGGGGGTGTACTATTTGCAGGAGGCCAGTGCCATGTCTGCCGTGGCCCTGCTTGACCCCAAGCCCGGGGAGAAGATCTGCGATCTCTGCGCGGCCCCCGGGGGAAAATCCACCCAGATTGCGGGAAGAATGCTGGGGCAGGGGCTGCTGCTCTGCAATGAGTACAGCCCTGCCCGGGCAAAGATCCTCGCCCGGAACATCGAGCGCATGGGCGTGGCCAATGCCATTGTGACCAACGAGAAGACGGAGCGTCTGGCAGCCAAACTGCCCGGCTTTTTTGACCGGGTGCTGGTGGACGCCCCCTGCTCCGGCGAGGGGATGTTCCGCAAGGAGGAGGCTGCGGTGACGGACTGGAGCCAGCAGACCGTGGAGATGTGCGCCGCCCGCCAGGCGGAGATTCTGGACAATGCGGCGCGTCTTTTAAAGCCCGGCGGACGCTTGGTCTATTCCACCTGCACCTTCGCGCCGGAGGAGAACGAGCAGACCGTAGCGGCGTTTCTGGACCGGCACCCGGAATTCGCCCCGGAAAGGGTGGATGCCCCCTGGTTTACGCCGGGGGAGCAGGGAACCTACCGGATGTGGCCCCACAAGCTGCTGGGCGAGGGACATTTTGGCGCCGTGCTGCGTAAGCTGGACGGGGAAGAGGGGGACATTCCGGAGGAAAAGGGGACTGCCAAGCCAAAACCCTGGCAGAGCTTTGCAAAGGAGACCGGCGTGAACCTGCCGGAAGGAATTTTCCTTGGCTTTGGAGACCGGCTGTATCTGGCCCCCCAGGGCTGCCCGGAGCTGAAGGGACTGCGGGTGCTGCGGCCGGGCCTGGAACTGGGGGAGCTGAAAAAGGACCGCCTGGAGCCTGCCCACGCTCTGGCCCTGTGGGCAAAGCCCCTGGAACGGACGATGGACCTGCGGTCGGAAGGGCCGGAGATCGGGCTATATCTTCACGGCGAGGTGCTGCCCTGCACAGAAAAGGGCTGGTGTCTGGTGACGGTGGACGGCTACAGCATCGGCTGGGGAAAAGGGGACGGAAGGCAGCTGAAAAACCACTACCCCAAGGGCCTGCGGCGGTAAAAAAGAGCTAAGTTTGGTTTATCGAAAGCCCTGCCAAAGATTTGGGCTGGGTGTCCCTTCGGGGGCCCCTTTCTTGTCCCGCCAAGAAAGGGGGAAAGAATGCGGCTTAAGGAGGCACTGAAAG
>ERZ791919.2824-NODE-2824-length-11686-cov-5.221907_pt1 | contig 11686 bp, 10 predicted proteins | sample MGYA00510137_ERZ791919 | MGnify/ENA primary metagenome ERZ791919 (study PRJEB30046, sample SAMN00792059) | human gut metagenome | study: EMG produced TPA metagenomics assembly of the A metagenome-wide association study of gut microbiota in type 2...
GTAGATGATTTGACTCACGTTATCAACTATGGTTTGCCTGATGATGTGGCAAGTTACACCCACCGAAGCGGCCGTACCGGTCGTGCCGGAAAGAAGGGAACATCTATCTCTATCATCCATACCAGAGAGAAGTTCAAGGTTCGTCAGATTGAGAAGCAGATTGGCAAGGATTTCGTGGACGGCGTATTGCCAACTCCAGAGGAAATCTGCAAGAAGCAGCTTTTCAAGACCATGGACGACATCATGAAGACCGATGTGGACGAGGATCAGATTGAACCATACATGGCAGAAATCAACCGCCAGTTTGAGTACATCGACAAGGAGGACATCATCAAGAAGATGGTAACCATCACCTTCGGTAAGTTCCTCGATTACTATAAGAATGCTCCTGAGATTATCAAGCCAGAAACAGGCAAGGGCTCCCGTGGCGGCGAAGGTCGTGGAAGTCGTGGCGAAGGCCGTGGCAAGGTTTCCAATGGTCGCAGAAAGCATGAGACTGAGGCTGGTTTCAAGCGCCTGTTCATCAATCTGGGTAAGGCTGATGGCTTCTATCCGGGCGAAATCATGCAGTATCTGAACAAGCATGTGAAGGGTCGCCAGGAGGTAGGTCACATCGACCTGCTGAGTAAGTTTGCCTACATCGAGGTGCCTGAGGAGGATGCTAAGCGCGTGATGAAGGCTTTGAACGGTACTGAGTATAAGGGCAGAACCGTGAGATGTAATGATGCTGATGAGGAAGGTCATGGCAGAGCCGCCCGCGGAGGACGCAGTTCTGAGGGCAGAGGCGGCCGTGGTTCAGAAAGAGGCGGACGCAGCTCGGAAGGTCGTGGCCGTAGAGGTTCTTCTGATGATGCTAGAGACTCTCGTGATTCTCGTGGAAAGGGCGGACGTGGAAGCCGTGGTGAATCTCGTGGCGGCAGAAAGTCTCGCCCTCAGGAGGATACAGGCGATTGGCGCCAGTTCTTCCAGAACAACGATAACGTGAAGTTCAAGGGCGAGGAGCCAAACTTCGAGGAAGAAGGTTGGGCTCGTCGCAGACCTAAGAAGAAGTAAAGCATTGCATGATGAAGTAAAGTAATTCATGTGGCTATAGTTATCATAGTAAAGAGCATTCTTTCTTGTAAATCAAGGAGGGGTGCTCTTTCCGTTATGATTCTTGTGGGAAACATCAAAGTTACTATGCTTTTATGAATAATCTTCGATATTTAGACTTTTTCTTTTGATGTTTTTTGTGTATGTTGTTGATTACCAGCTTGGTTGCTGTAGATGAAATTTTCTTATATTTAGACCTGGTTTTTACTTCTATCTAAAAATAAAATTGTATTTTTGCAGATTAAATAACTATTGATATATGAGAAAAGTAACTTTATACATGATCTTGGCTTTTATGGTAGCACCAATCTTTGTTTCCTGCTACCAAAGTCATAAGAAAGAGTTGGGCGTGGCTTATGCACTAGCTGAGACTGAACCGGATAGTGCCTTGGCGTTTTTGAACCATATAGAGCAGAGAAAACTTTCTGAAGAGGATATGGCGAAGTATGCCCTCATTTATTATATGGCACAGGATAAGTCTGGTTTGAATGTGGATAACGATTCCTTGATTCGCATAGCATATGATTGGTATGAGGAACACCAAAACGATTCGCTCTATGCTACAGCCTTGTATTATATGGGAGAATACTATAGGCTTGTTGATAGTATAGTACTAGCGAAGGCTTGTTTGGAAAAATCCTATAATTTGGTAAAAAAGAAAGATGATGATTATTTGATTTCGCTTTCATTAGATAAGTTAGTGAGAGTAGAGGGAGAATTGAATCCACATAAAGCTATGAAACTTGCAAGAAACTTAGTCGAATTCTATGATAAGCGACCTCAATTACCTCTTAAGAATAAAGTGTATGCTAGACTTCGTTTAAGTACAAGCCTCTTAGATATCGATAGTTTACACTCTGCATTAGATGAAAATTTGCTAGCTCTCAATGATGCAAAAGCGTTGAAAAACAAAGAGGTTATGTCTGATGTTTGTCAAGATTTGGCTTTTGTTTATGGTGAACTTGGTAAAAAAGATAGTAGTTTGTATTATGCAAAAATCGCAAGTAGTCAAAGAAACCCAGAAGATGTTACTTGTCAATTAGAATTGGCTTTTGCCTTTTACGATGTTGATTCTCTAAATGAAATGTTTGCAATTTTAAATAACCTTAGTCCAAAATCAAGGGAAGACAAGAATAGTATCCTTTATCTAAAAACTTTGGGGGCAATAAAAAATAAAAATATAAATTTAGCCATATGCTATACCGATTCTGCAAGTGATAATTACGAAAATGCATATCGCAAAGCTGTACAAGGGAAATACAACTATTATGCCTCTTATATAAATAACGTAAAGGAAAAAGCAGAACTAAAAGGTAAGGCGAAAATGCAAAGATGGGTGTTACTGCTATCTCTTCTATTACTTATTTCTTTACTTATATTTATTGTGTACGCTTATTTCACATACAAAAAGCGGATTGCCCTTAAAATACAGCAAGAGAAAGAGCTTGCTGCGACGAAGTTGATTCATGAACAAGAGTTGCATGAACAGGAAATGCTGATGACAGACAAATTACATAAGGAAGAGATTGCTCATAAAGAAGCTCAACTGGTAACCATGCGTGGTTATTTGCTAAAGAAAATAGAAATTGTGGAGAAATTGAATTCTATCGGAGAAAAAGGAATTAAACATTTAGTCTTGTCAGAGGATGACTGGGTGGAATTAGAGATGTTTTTGGAGGGTGTAGAGGATTTGTTTGTAACAAGGTTGAAAAAACAACATTCAAATTTGACTCAAAACGACATTAGGCTTATGATGTTGCTACGCCTGAAGTTGCCTCAGAAGTCTTTGGCTTCAATTTATTGCATTAGCGAGAAAGCCATCAAGCAAAAATTGTTCTTATATAAGGAGCGAGTAGGCATCAAAAATGAGCATATTTCATTGCGAAAATACATTGAAACATTTTGAAAAATCCATTCGAAAAGTATTTTTAGACCTTGTTAAAACTGGGGGGTGAATAAAACCTATTGTATATAAAGTTGTTGTGCGATTTTTGCCACGTTTAATAAATAGACCCAAAAAGTTTGTGTTATAGCCAAAAGATAGCTAATTTTGCAACCGAAATTTTAATTCATTAAAAGAGAGTCGTTATGAGAAAGATGATTATGGTAATAGGTTTGTCACTGCTTTTGGTTGTTCCAACTCATATGGATGCCAAAGAAGTCTACTTCCGTCATGGAAGTAAGGATAGTGGAAAAGCACGTACTGTACTTCCACAAGTAACTGGTGATTTAGAAGCAGAAGAGTTAACTCTAGATATCTATAGATATGCTGGGATTGCTCAAATCTGCATATCTGACGATAATGGTAATATGGTACAAACATATTCTGAAGTAATCCAAGGCAAGAATACTATGCATTTGCTGTTTGGTGATTTGTCTAGAGGTCTGTATACAATTGTGGTGACTCTAGGTAGTAATATCTATATAGGAATAGTAGACATAATTTAGTCAATCTTTTGGAAACATTATTATAAGTATAACTAAAATTATCACGCTTATGAAAAAGTATTTGAGTGTTTTGATGTTGGTAAGTGCTATCGTTTTGTCAGCTTGTTCAACAAACGATAGTTTTGATTCTATCTTAGCAAAAAGTAATCAAAGTGAGATAGGGCAAGATTATGCTGTTGGTACAGGTTCTGGTTGTATTGTTCCTTTAGACTCGACGTGCGTGAGAAAAGAAAGTACAAACAAGAGCCTATAATGACAACGATGTTAGTGAAGAACTTAGCCAATTGGACGAGGTTCCTATATACTTACAAGTTGCAGGAAATACATCAAACCTACAATTTCTTAGTGCCTCTAGCCAAGGTAAAGAGCTTTCACTTGCAGCATTTAATGAAGAAGATGAAGGTCTACAGTTTTATCTGAAGATATTGCCTGCTACAGCTGGTATCCCATACTTAATTTATTCCACGAAAACAAAGACCCCAATAAGTATTGGAGCATATTCTAATGCTCCAGATGTAAAGGTTGTGTATGCAATTAAGGAAAGTACAACATCTTTGTTTGGAGCGTCATGGGATATAAAAAAAGCGGATTATTCAACAGATGCATATATCTTGGAAAGTCAAGATTATCCTCGACAAGGTAGTAGTGGTAATTGGTATGACATATATTATAGCGTAATAACTGCTAATGGAGCGAAATTATCATTGGAAAAATATTCCAAAATGGCAAGACAAGAATTTAGAATAATTCCTGTTGAGAAGTTTAATGTGGAGAGTGTGGAGTTTGATACAGATGCGGGTGTTTTAAATAAAGTTCCTAATGTGCTATATTCTGAGAAATATACAAATAAGGGTCCGATAGCTCAAACTTATTCTTTCAAGGTGCAAGAGTCATATAGCAAATCTTCCAGTTTTAATAAGAAAACCTCTTATAATGTTTCTGTTTCAACGGAGATAAAGACTAGGGTTCCTTTTATTGCAGAAGGTAAAATTACGACCTCTGTCTCCGGAGGGCAAGAGTTTACATATGGAAAAACTGAGGCAAAGACAGTTACAATAAGTAGGGAATATCCTGTGAGTGTTCCTGCAAATTATACTGCTCAATTGTCTGTTGTATTCTATAAATATAATATGGATGTCGATTATGTTGCAACTTGTGTTGGTGTTACTTCTGGCAGACGAATAAAGATTAAAGGAAAATGGAGCGGTGTAGATGCTCAGTTTGTAGATGCTGTTCTAAATCTTACACCTATAGATTCTTCTACAGCTTCTAGTCGAAAGATAATAATCACAAAGCAAATGTTAGATTCAGGTAAGATAATTAAGGTAGAATGAAAAAATACTGTTTTGTAGCATTTAATTTGTTGGCTTCTTGTACAGTGATTCCTACAAGTTCGCATTTTGCTGATGGACAGTTGACTTTGAACCTAGACAAACAGACAGTAATAGAACGATATGGAAATCCTTTCTCGATGGATATTTCTATTGATACGGATTCTGTATTAAAAGAACATTTGTATTACAAAGAAGCAGTAAGAGTTAAGAATTGTCCTTTTATTGTTACGACAAAGTTGGATTTCCATAATGGTAAGTTGTATAAAATGTACCAATTTGATAAAATGGTAGGAAATGTCGCATTAGAGGCTGATTCTGTAAAAGTAGAACATTAAATAAAATAATTATGGACAAAATGAAAAAGTTTGTAGACTCTTTGGATTTAGAAGAGTTGTCTTCTCGTGAAGAATTTGTAGAAATGTTGGCAGCAGACAATAAGGAACTGGATAAAGACCAAGAAGGTCTTTGGATTGTTGGTTGGAATGTTGCCTAAGACTTTAAACAGCGTGTTGTCAAGGGCAACACGCTGTTGCTAGAAATTTGGTGTTATGGATTATAGAAAAATATTGCAAGAAAGGCTTAATCAAGAAATTGAGAATCTGTCAATAAGTATAGAAACAAAGAATAGTTTGCAAAATGCAATTTGGGGTTCTTTGTCGTTTTATACTTGTTTGCCGATTGATATTTTGAATAGTGTCCCCGATTCAAAGAAATATTTAGACCAAGTGATAGAACTGTCAGTTAGTTCTAGTTTTTATTTGGTCTCTTTAATCATGGTCGATAAACTGATAGATAACCAAGAAAAGGTAAATGGGGCTATTGTGGAATATTTGTTCTTTGTAAAAGAGGAGGCTATCAAAAAGTTACAAAATCTGTTTTTTAATAACACCTTATTTTGGAAAACATTTCAGTCTTTGAAGTGTTTGGTGTTCTCGGCTTCACAATGTAGATGCAAAGATTTTGAAGGGGATAACGAAAAATTGTTAACAATTCTGCTAAATAAAAGTGCCCTTGTAAAACTATACGTTGTATCTATGAAACTAATTGTGCAAGAACAGATTGACTGGGACAATATATTAGAGTCTTTAAAGTCTTTCCATATTGCTTTTCAATTGCTTGATGACTATGAAGATTTGAAGGAAGATATTCGTTCTGGTCAGCTAAACTATTATTTGGCTCAAGAAAAAAATGTAGATTCTGAATCTGAAGAAGTTGAAGTGCAACTTAAAAAGTTAATGGCTACTGAAATTGTTGAAAATGGGCTAATGATAGCAAGAAAAAATGCCTGTCTCGCATACAAGGCTTTTGGGAAAATGAGCATGAAACATAGCCAGCAGGTTTCAAGTGTGTTGGTCAAAGAGATTGATTTTGTGTTGACAGATATACATCTGTTAAAAATAAAGGCTGAAGCAAAGGCAAAATTGAGTAATGTTTTGGTAAAGAACAATCAGCTGAATATTGCATTGTTAAGAAGTAAAGCCTTTATCTATAATAATCAAGAGATAGATGGCTCTTGGAAAGACTTTTTGACTTTGGCAGGTGATGGTCATAATTGGATAACAGCATTTGTTATATCCATGTTTGCTGAATTTGAAGACAATAAAAAAGATTTGAAAAAAGCAATGGCATGGTTAGGTGAAAATGGTGGCAAATACAATCAAAATGTGTTTAACGATGCTGATTCCATGAATTTTTACCTTATAGCTAAGTATATGATGGGAGAAGCAATTGAAAAAGAGGATGTTATTCAATGGAAAACCTTCTTGCATGATTCTGGTGGATTTTCGACCTACGTAGGAGATTCTATAAAAGAAGTTATAAATATGTCTGTAAGAGAAAGCGTGAAAGGATGGACTACGGAGCAGGCTTGTGTATCTGCTGTTGCTTGTTGGGCTGCTAGTGTTATTGGAAATCAAGAAATTTTTAAAAAGGGAGTTAAATTCTTGGAAATGAATGTAGAGGAGGACGGTCATTTAACATCTTATTGGTGGTCAGAAGATTATTATGCAACATCTTTCGCTATAATGTGTGGATTTAAAGGAAAAACTTTAAATTTTTTACTTGGTGCTCAGCAGCCATCAGGTTATTGGACTAATTTGGGAAAACCTTCAGTTTTTTATACAGCTTTGGCTTTAAAAGCTCTTGAGCATGTGTACATTAATGAAAAAGGAAGCGTATTGAGAGGAATTATTACTAAGGGAGTTAGATGGATTTTGAGCCAGCAATATGAAGACGGAAGCTGGAACTCTGAATATATATTGAGAATTCCCAAACCATCAGTAAGGCATCCATGTAAAAATGAGGTTTATAAAAAAACATCATTTGGATTTGGAATAATAACGGATGATTACAAGAGAGTTTTTACGACAGCTTTAGTTTATAATATTTTGAGAGTTTATAAAGAGTATGTGCAATAGTATTTCTTTTACAAAATTTAATAAAAATCATTCTGTGTTGCATGTGAACAATAGAATGCATTTCCTTATGGATGATAGTAAACGCCAGTTTTTGGAGCAAGAAATCTCTTTGGGTCTAAAGATAGATGACTTGTGCCATGAACTAGAGAAGCGAGGGGGAAGCAAAAATGAGGGAACCTTTGGGCTGCAGAATTTCCAACTAAAGGTAGAGATAATATCAGGACGTGTAATGAATAAGATCGTTTTGCCATTTCGTTTTTTGTTTAATAAGATAATAATGAGTTTAATTATAGCGTTGACTTTTGGAATATGTGCTTATGGAATGCGTCAAGACTATGACTTGTATATAAATGATAAGGTGCCATTGTTAGTGGCGTCGATTGTTTTTATCGTAATGTGTATATTTCATGAGATTGGACATTCTAGTGCATGTAAATACTATAAGGTTCCAGTCAATGGTGTTGGTTTTGGTGTTGCAGCATATAGACCAGTTATGTTTGCTGATGTAACAGGCGCTTGGTATTTAAGGTTGAACCAAAGGTTGGTTGTAAATGTAGGTGGTGTCTATTTCCAGTTGATATACACCTCAGTTTTTTTCCTTTGGGGTATATTGACACAGAATCCATGTCTATATAATCTTGGGAGTTTGCTTTTGTTTTCTGTCTGTTATCAGTTTATACCATTCTTTCGAACAGATGGGTATTGGATTTTGGCAGATTTTTTGAATGAGCCAAACTTGTATAATAAATCGTGTGATATGGTAAAGGACAAGATATTCTGTAAAAAGAAACTTGGTAGTAGTGAAAAAAGGTGCTTAGCTTATTTCTTTATTACTGAGGGATTTGTTGTTGTTACATTAATATTGTATATGTTTTCTAATTTTACTTTTTTGTTGTCAATGCCTCATTATGCAATGGACTTTGTGCAAAAAATGAAAGATGGTGATTTCAACATATTCTTAAATCTGCAACTGAAGGATGTATGGAATATTCTGTTCTTCTATATAATATGTAAAAAGTTGTTTTGCATCGTAAATGTATATTTATTTAAGTGTTATACTAAAGGGGTAGTGTAACGTAGATAAAAAATAACCCCAGTGAAATAAGCAATGAGACAAAGTGAAGTAAAAAAGCTTGTAGACTCTTTGGATTTAGAAGAGTTGTCAAGTCGTGAGGAACTTGTTGAGATGGTTTCTGCACAAGAGTTTGACAAAAACCAAGATGTGACGCTTCTTGCTTGGAACATCCCAATTTAATTTAAATGTAGAACTAGATGAGTGGGCAAGGTTTTGCCCACTCTTTAAAACTTGGAACATGAAGAGATTTTTATTTATTCTAATTGTTTGTGAACAGATGGCTTTAGCATGTGTTGCTGCAAACAGAACCATTAAAGGCCATATTGTGGATGAATCTGGTCGGAATGTAGAGTTTGCAAGTATACATGTGGATAGTATTTATGCCGTGTCTGATAAGGGTGGAAACTTTTCATTAGTGGTACCTGATGGTATGAAACAAGAAATAGTTATTAGTCACATTAGTTATCAAATGTATAGAATTCCTTTTGGTGTTTATAGTAAGAATAATGAATTAAACATTACGCTAAAGGAAAAGATTAGTAACTTGTGTGATATAACAATTGTATCTGGAAAAATGCAGAAAACTATTGTTGATAGGGGTGTGCGAGCACCGGGTGATGTAGCTTTTCATAATGTCCAAAACACTCAATACGAAACAGGACCATTGTTTTCAGTAAATAATGATTGGCTTGTGAAAAATGTCAAGTTGCGTGTGCAGAAATGCTCTTTTGCATATTGTACAATTCGTTTAATTGTCTATGAAATTATAGGCACGCAATTTGTCCCGATTCAGCATCGACCAATCTACATACAAGTGCCTAAAATCTCTAATAAAAAAGATTTTTCTGCATTGGTAGAAGAACCTTTAAAACTGAAACATAATCATAAATATTATATTGGTGTAGCTGTTATGGCAAGTAGTGGAAATGGTGAAATACATTTCCCTGCTTATTTTAAGAAGGGATGTGTGAGAAATCTGTGTACAGATAGAAAAAAGAATTTTCCTGTAACATTGGGACTTTCTGTTTATGGAATGCTGGCAGGACACCATTTAGACAAATAAACATGGGTAGTCATAAAAATGATTCTACTTGCATTTACAGTGACTTTTTCTTCGTAAATCATATTTTGCGGTAAAAATACAGCAATTTCTTTGGTAAATTGCGGTGTTTTTACCGCAATTTTTGTATATTTGCAGCCGTAAACATCAAATTTATTATATCTTTATACGCAATTTTAACCCTAAAAGATATTCTGTAATAAGTTAATGAAGAAATCTATTCTTATCGCTTGTCTGGGACTGGTAAGTCTGGGCTTGCAAGCACAGAGCATTTCGCTCGCTGGTGAATGGAATGTGGAGTTGGGAAAGAGCGGTAGCGCTTTCGCCAAGAGTAAGCGTGCCTCGCAGGGTGAGGTGAAGCGTGCCATTCTTCCCGGTACCATCGATACGAACCATCTGGGATTCGCTCCGAAAGATACGATGGAAACAACGCATCTTACGAGGCTCTATGCCTATAAAGGAGCTGCTAGATATTCCAGAACCATCAATATCCCGAAGGACTGGAAGAAGAAGTCGGTAGAACTCTTTCTGGAACGTACCCGAGCAACCTGGGTGTATGTGGATGGAGAACTGGTAGATTCCTGCAACTTCATCTCTACTCCCCAGCGCTATCTTCTGCCAAAGAAGGTGAAGCCAGGCAAGCATCTCCTGGAAATCGTGGTGGATAATGGAAAAGGTGTGCCTGATCAGGTTTACGGCTCCAGCCATGCTTATACAGAAGATACGCAGACCAACTGGAATGGAATTATCGGCGAGATACGCCTGGAAGTGAAGAGTGAAGAACGAAGAGTGAAGAATTCAAATGTATTGCCTGATTTCGCCAAGGATTTTCATATCAAGGGCGCTCACTTTTACGCCAATGGTCATAGGATATTCCTCCGTGGCAAGCACGATGCGGCTGTATGGCCGCTGACGGGACATGTAGAGATGAGCGTGGAAGGCTGGATGAAATATTTCGGAACCTGCAAGGAATATGGAATCAACCATGTGCGCTTTCATTCCTGGTGCCCACCGGAGGCGGCTTTCGTGGCAGCGGACAGTCTGGGAATCTATCTCCAGCCGGAACTTCCTTTCTGGGGTTCTTTCGATAAGAAGGATGAAAGGCTGATGGCGTTCCTGCATCAGGAAGGCGAGAACATCCTCAGAGAATACGGTCATCATCCATCTTTCAGAATGATGGCGCTGGGTAATGAACTCTGGGGCGACATCGACAAGATGAAGGAGTTTGTGGATGATTTCCGCAAGATTGCGCCAGATAAATACTATACTTTCGGAAGCAATTACTATCTCGGTTATCAGGGAATAAAAGAAGGAATGGATTACTTTACCACTTGCCGCATCGGAGGCGAGGGATGGGGCAAATACAATACTCATACCCGTGGTTCCTTCTCGTTTGCTGATGCCTACGATGGCGGAATGATCAATCATTTCCATCCTAATTCTACGATGAATTTTGATGAGGCTTGCGATAAGGCAGGAATCCCAATCATCTCTCACGAAACAGGCCAGTTTCAGACCTATCCTGACTATCGGGAAATAAAGAAATACACCGGAGTGCTTCATCCTTATAACTTTGAAGTGTTCCGCCGCAGGCTGGCTGCTGCCGGAATGCTTTCGCAGGCTGATGATTTCCACAAGGCTTCGGGCTTATGGAGCGTGAAACTCTATAAAGCCGATATAGAGATGGATTTGAGAACCCGGAATATGGCGGGCTTCCAACTGCTCGATATTCAGGATTATCCCGGTCAGGGAAGTGCTTTCGTAGGCATTCTGGATGCGTTTATGGAGAGCAAGGGAATCACTACGCCCGAGGAATGGCGCCAGTGGTGTTCGCCAGTGGTTCCTCTGCTGGAAATGAAGAAGTTCTGCTTCGAGGATGGCGAGAAGATTCAGGCTAAGGTAAAGGTAGCCAATTATGGCGGCACTTCGCTGATGGGCAAGAAACTGAAATGGCATCTGGCTGCCGAGAACGGATTGTTCTGTATGGATGATGGAACTTTCAGCACCAAGGATGGTGAAGTGAGAAAGAATGTGAGCGATTTGATGGCTGAGGATGAGGGAGTATTGAACATCTTTCCATACGATGAAGGTTTGGTAGATGTGGGTGAACTGAATGGTGTTTTCCACGTGCAGAAATCTACCAAGCTGCTTCTTACATTAAACATTGAAGGAACAGAGGCGAGAAACTCCTACGAATTTTGGATTTATCCGAAGAAGGCTTTGGAAAAGAAGGGCGTTATCATAGCCAAGGATTTGAATG
>ERZ791919.2825-NODE-2825-length-11680-cov-8.589161_pt1 | contig 11680 bp, 13 predicted proteins | sample MGYA00510137_ERZ791919 | MGnify/ENA primary metagenome ERZ791919 (study PRJEB30046, sample SAMN00792059) | human gut metagenome | study: EMG produced TPA metagenomics assembly of the A metagenome-wide association study of gut microbiota in type 2...
AAAACTTTGTGTATGAATTAGTTGGCTAATTTTATACTATTTACTGAATCTCCCTTTAGAATGAAAACAGGAATAACCCGACTGTACCAGCTTTTATTTTACAACCTATTCGGTCCAAGTAATCGTAAAAGTAGAGCTCGGTCGGACAGATAGGGGAGAATAGGCCTTACGTCCTGTCGCATTATTACCGGTTGTATTTATACTGTATTTATTGGAATACGCCTGATAAATTTGTCTATTAACAAATCTATCAGGCATATACTGATTATCTCTGTTGATCCCGTCTTCTATGTTGTTGAACAGAAAACTTTGGTCGCGGAATTGTAGTCTCCGGTATTATTTCTCTTGGATTTGGATAACCGTAAGTAATTGCTTCCTACTAATTAACAAAATTTTACTCTCTTTTCCCCTATATGACTTTTTATACAGTATCTCAAGAGAAAAACCGACTATTCATGCGGATTTTTTTCAAACTTGATCCGAGCAAGATTTAGACAGGCTCTTAGAATTTATTCCGACCGGTCGAGTTTTTCATATTCTTTATCTGAAACAGGTTCAAGCCATTCGTTGGAAGCATCCTTACCGGGAATTTCGAATGCAAGGTGGGCAAACCAGCTATCGGATGCAGCTCCGTGCCAGTGTTTGACATTCGCGGGAATATGAATAACTGTTCCGGGAAGAATTTTTACTGCCGGTTTCCCTTCTTCTTGATACCAGCCACGTCCGGCTACTCCGATGAGCATTTGTCCACCACCATTTGTTGCACGGTGGATATGCCAGTTATTGCGGCAACGAGGTTCGAATGTAACATTGGATATATTTACCTGCTCGTGTGAAATAGGTGCAAGATAGCTGTTACCTATAAAATATTGAGCGTATGCGGTGTTTGGTTCTCCGATAGGGAAAATCATTTCACGCTGAAATTTGGCTTTTGCGTCGTTGCCGACACTGTCCTTTGCCCATACCTCTTTTGCAAGGTTGAAGGCAGCCCAAGCTTTTGGCCAACCTGCATAAAAGCCGATATGAGTGATAATTTCGGCAATTTCAGTTCGTGTAATTCCATTTTTCTTTGCTGATTGAAGATGGAAAATCAGAGAATTATCCGTAATACCTTGACTGATAAGAGATGTGATCGTAACCAGACTCCGGTCACGTAGCCCGAGTTTGTCAGTACGACTCCACACCTCACCGAAAAGAACATCGTCATTAAGTTCTGCAAATTTAGGAGCAAATTCTCCTAATTGATCACGTCCGGCCGTTTGTTTGATTTTTTCTTGTGCCATAATAAAAGGGATATTTATAACTAATGCAATAAACGTATATAAAATTTTATTTCTCATAATAATTCTTATTTAATTATTTGCTGTTATAAGTTCAGAAAAAATTAGTATAGTACTATTTTTGCAAGAGTGCGAGAGGAACTCAGTAGTTGTTTCGGTTATACCTGAAACATCGTTTACTCCTTTTTCCCGGAAAAATTTGTGATCCATAGCTTTCTATTTTTTTTGTTAAGATTTCTGATTACAAAATTATTATGATAAGATAAATGGACTTGTATATGATTTACGGATAATTGTACCTGAATCCCTGATTTTGAAACGAAATATATTTATTTTAGGAGCGATAGAATCTTTTTATTTGAAAATTAGTTATAAAGATTTTGCAAATATAGGGGGGAGATAGAGATGCTGTTCGAAACTAAAAACAGATCGATTTATATATTATCCAAATAAATTTCGAATTGACTATGGGGCGCGAAAGCATGTCTTTTTGTGACCTTTTGTGTCTTAAGTCACAGACATTATACAAAGAAAAACTCCTACAATGACTTGATATTGTAGGAGTTGTACATTTACTGTACATTTCTGTCCAGCGTTTCTGTGATCCGCCTGGGGTTCACCTGTATCTTGTAAATCTCTGATATTCAGTTGCGGTTTTTCAATCTTTCAAATCATCTCCACCGATTTCGCAGCGTGATACTTTCCGCATTTTGCGCACCACTCTTTGGCTTTTGGTTGATGCAAAGGTAATACTATTTTTTGAGAATTATATACCATGTTGCTCTAAAAATATGAGATCTGAATCTGTTTTTCAAAATTCTCAATACGTTTTCTTTTATAAAATAACATAAAGTTAGCACAGTTTTCAGTTGTTTATTTTTAACTTTGCACTATTAGTTTATTGCAAGCAAATTAGATGGAAATAAAACGCTTATGGCAAAAGGTATTATTGGTGGAATGACTGATTACAGCCATCAGTCTTTCGATGATATATTGACGGATTTAAATGAGGAAAGAAAAAGGACGTCTTCATTTAGGGGTGAAATTGTTAAGAATGTTAATATTTTAAAAGCAAATTCATATTGGGAGAGTTATGTTCCATTCAATTTTAAATGTCAAGTTGAATATGCAATTAAACATTATGATACAGTTATAGTTGAACTTAAAGATATTCATAAAGATATAAATAATGAGGTAAAAGAACATCATGTTAAACGATTGCAAAAAATAAGCACTACAGCACGAGAAATAAATATGAGTATCGGAAAAATCTGGCATCAAGCATATGATAATAAAGATTATGACAATCCTAATTTTAGGATTGTTGAACGAATTTATTGCGACACTAGAGATATGGCTGTGAATCTTCTTGATATATCCAACATTGCAGAAAGATTAAATGACTATATAGGAAAAACGAGGTTTAATATGAAGAAAAATAATCCCTGGATATCAGGAACTTTTTATTTATTTTTAGCATTAATGGTTATTGCTGCATTAGGAGTCTTATCCCAATCTGTTCATTGGATGTTATTTCCCATGATAATAATTGGCGGCATCTTACTTATTGGATTGATAGGCATACTTCAATTAAAAAACGATGATAAAATAATGGATAAATCCTTTGTCTCGTTAATAAAAGAAACATATAAGAGATTACCATTAATTGGTAACAATAATAAGAAATAAGATTGAGGATAAATAGACTTAATGTCTCAAACTCAATCTGATATCATTTTATGATTTGGATTCAGATTGAGTTTGAAAGTAGGCTAAGGAAGAATGTTGTAAATAGCGTAGCTCAAATTTTGTGCTATTTATGTTCAATTGTATAAATAAGGTTTGAATATATAATGATGAATTTATAAATCCGGCAAACTGAATTATCTTACATGAGTAGTTTTACCAATAGAGAATCCTCCTACTACAATAGCCCCAAGTTCTTCCATTTTTCGCTTAAATCTTAACATAGAATCTCCCTTGGTTATTACATCATCAAAAAGGAGTATATATTTTCCTCTAAAGAAACTATTATCAAAGGATACGTTATTAGCAGAAATACCACTACCTCCAAATTTTTTTTCTTGGCTGGATGCAACAACCTGCATATGTTGATATGCATTTATCATACCCGTTTCGCTGCAAAGACGTTGGGAAAACTCTTCATATCTTGCTTGAGTTTTTATTGCAGAGGAAGCTGGTATGCATACAAATGTGAGATACTTTAATGATTCCGTGCCAAATGTAGCAACTAACTTCGACTTGATTTGCGGAATTACAATGTCCAAAGTACGCTTATGGTCAAATGAAGATGTCTTGCCGGGTGTATTTTTAAAGTTCCACACAGTCCAACGGTCAGCCCATTCTGCCTCACTTGCTTCAAAGTCACAAGTCGTGGAGAAATAGTTTAAAAGATAATTATAACGGAAATTACCTCCAAGCATGTTCCAATGAGAAACTTTTGTAGGCAAGGCTTTTTTAGTTTGCTCTTCGGCTCGTTCTCTTGCTATTTTGGCTTGTCTTTCCGCTTCTTTTATGGCAGCCTCTTTCCTTATTTTGGCTTGTTTTTCTGCCTCTAATTTTGCCTTGTAAGCAGCATTGTGTATCTGTTCATCACTTTCATAGGAATACTTATGTCCGAGCAAAGTTTCTACCTTGTCATCAGTTATATCATAATCTGTAATAACTGCCTTTGTGATACCCCAATGTGTTTTAAAATAATACTTAGTTGCTTCGGGATACTTTCTTGCTAACGATTGTGCTTCAGCCTTTTTTTGAAGCTTCCTTTGACGATTATATTCTTCTTGTTTTCTTTTGCGCTCATAATCTTCTCTTGCACGCCGCTGATTTTCCCTATCTTCTTCAATACATCCTCCGATATATCGTCCTAGAGGAATGCCACCGAGAATAAACACAAATCCTAAAAATGGAACTGAGTTCATCACCATAAAGCCTAAAAACATTCCTACTATCCAGCCTACAAATCCGCAAACAAATTTCATTGGTACTATATGTTTTTATAATTATCTTATCATTGTCAAAATTTCACTTGGTTTTATTAGTGCATGGGAATAATCAGAGCGTAATAGCTCTCCTTTTTCTTTAGTGCCCCAAAAGCAAGCGACACTTTCTATTCCAGCAGCATTAGAGGCTTCTATGTCGATTACTCGGTCTCCAAAAGAGATTGCATCCTTAGCCGATACTCCCAACAATTCAAGGGCTTTCAACATTTGAGCAGGATGTGGCTTAATGGGTTTCGCATCATGATATGACACTATATGTTGAATCGGCAGATTGTAGTGAGCGATAATCTTTTCAACATATGGTCTTGGCGAAGTGCTGACTATTGCACATGGAATATGATGTTTTCTTATAACCTCAAGAACTTCAATCATTCCGTCATATATGACCGTTTCAGGAATACGCCTATATGCTTCTTGCCAATTCCGATTATGACGCAAGGATTCCAGACAGGTAGTGTCAACCAGAGTGAGGTCTAAATCAAAAATTACGCTTTTCATACCTCAATCGAATAATGATGGTTGCACTGGCTGTAAACTATTCTTGTGCTTATTCTCTATTTGGAATATAGCATCATCTATTCCTGTAGATTTTAATGGGTGAGCACCTTTATCTTGTACAAGCATAAGATTTCCTTGTACCTTTTCATGCGAGCTATCAGCAGAATCGCGATATGCTACGGCAAACAGCGGCTTCCCGGATGCAATAGTTGCGTTTACCGCATGCATCGTTCCCCCTTTCACGCCTGTTTGAACTACTATGGTTGCACATGCCAGTCCTGCTTGAAGTCTATCGCGTGCTACCAGTCCATATCTGCCACAGCTTTGACCAACTGGATATTCACTAAGCAACAAACCTCCTTTCGCAACAATATCTTGTGCCAGCGTAAGGTTTTCTTTGGGGTATATTGAATCCCAGTCAAGTCCATTAGCGAGAAATGCTGTCGTTAACCCTCTTGCTGCCAATGCTCCTTTATGTCCAGTTGTATCACATCCTATGGCAAGTCCAGAGATGATGTTAAAACCTCTTTTAGCAAATTCAAAGGCAAAGAACTCTCCTGCTTTGATACCGTTGGGAGTTGGCTCACGAGTACCGATTACTGCTATCCCCGGTATTTCTAATATCTTAATATCGCCTCGATAATAAAGTACCAATGGAGGATCAAGTTTTCCTTGCTCGTTTTTGCAATTCCGCAAAATCTCAGGGTATAAAGAATCGTAGTATGTGATAATACCTATACCTTCTTCTTCGGCATGTGCGATAATGCGTTTTGCACACTTGTTCGCCTCAATTAAATCATAGTTGGAAATAGATTCAAATTTCTTCCCTTTAATTGTGGTCAAGAGCGAACTTAATTCGTCTAAAGTCGAGATTGGAGCAGATATATTTCCCCCAATCTTTGACAATATAGTTTTGTTGCCAACCCCTTCCAATTGTTGAAGAGTTATGACAAGTTCCGGTGTTAGTAATCGTTTTATCATATTATCTTAGTGACCATCTCTTGCCAAGAGACGGATATTATAGTGCAAAGTTAAGCAAAATAATGATTCTTAGGTCATAAAATGCTGAAAATCTTATCTATTGTCATCTATTTGTTTCGCAAAAAATACTGAATGTTTACCGAAATCCTACTTTAAAAAACTACAAACATCTCTGTTTCAACAAAATAATTCTTAGTGACCGTCTCTTGGCAAGTGTTGGGCAGATTCGCAAAACATTCACAGCAACTCCAGTATCTTCTTATTGGCTTTGTCCACTACAGTGGTATCCAGCGATGCAAGATAAATCTGCGTAGTGTTCTCGGAATCATGTCCCATGCCCTCACTGATGACAGAGATAGGCACATTACGGCTCTTGGCAATACTTGCCCATGAATGCCGACCGACATACATCGTTAAGGGTATTGGCAAATCCAGCAGTTTCCCGATTTTCTTCAACAGATGGTTTACCCGATGAAGTTCGTTGGTGTATTGTTTCCGATAATCTTCATCATGTTTTGTAATGATAGGCAAGAGGTATTCAGTTTCATTTATCGGATATTTATCAAGAATCTCTTGCATACACCTTTCCCATTTAATGAACAACTGCTGCCCCGTTTTGCGTCTGCGATAGGAAAGAGTGCCATTCTGTAAGTCTTTCTTTCTCAGATAAGCCATGTCGATGAACGACATTCCCCTAGTATAGAAACAGAACAGGAGCATATCACGGGCATAGTTAAGGTTGGGCTTCAATGACAAATCCAGTCCTTTGATACGTCTGATGTCATTGAGTGATAAGGCTCGTTTCATGGTTTTCTCCACTCCCGTGTAAACAGACTTGAACGGATGCCGTTGCTCCGTCAGTCCATCTTCCACCGCACGGTTATAGACGGCTTTCAGAATTCGCATATAGAATGATATGGTGTTGGGCGTATTTCCCCTGCCTTTCAAATAAGCCTCGTACTCTGCCAACAAATCCGCATTAAGTTGGTCAAATAAAACCTCTGTGTCATTCATAAAACCGCTAAAACTTCTGAGTGCAGCTGTATAAGTTTCAGAAGTGCGTATCTTCCCCAAGCGTTTCAGTCTCGCTATCTGCTGGCTGATGTAAGCGTTAAACGACAGTTCTTGCCTGTTGTCATGAAAGCGCATGATTATATCGTCCGTTACAAATGCGCCGGACTGGGATAACGTGTGTATGATTTTGTTCAGTCTCTCCTTGTCCCACTTGATACGTGAACTGATTGAAAGCAGATAATCGTTCCTCTCTTGTCCTGTCGATATATGATGTAAGACAACCGTTTCAGAATGGCAGTCCCATTCCGAAACGAAAAGTTTATACTCTGTGTTTATCTGTCTGACCACACGGTTGTGGATGACCTGATAGTAGAGTGTACCCTCCCTGCCGTTTACGGTGGATGGGCGAAACTTGACCTTTATCGATGCCATATCAGTCGGATTTGGATTGATAACACTTCTCTATCTCCCTTGAAAGCTCCACAATCTCCCGGCTCAACTTCACAAGTTCAATGGTACAACTTTCCAACTTGTAGAGCAGAGCCATTGCCTTCTTCTCCGAAAAATGGCATCGCAGCTCTTTGACTACCTGATTATAGTTCGTGCCGATGGCACGGAACTGGGCGTGGAAGTCTGATAACTTGGTAGTGTAGTCCACCATCGTCTTGTCCACCTTCAGCACCTTGAACTTCTGCCCGAAGAAATGCGCCTTGAGAAAGACGGCTTTCGCATATACCTGTGATTCCTCATACATCGTGAGGAACTTGTTCCATTCCTCATCATCGAAGCGCACCATCACGCAGTGCGTCTTCGGATTCAACTTGGGATTTCGTCCACGCATCTTCGGCTGCGCTCGGCATAGCTCAAACGAGTTTGGCTCTGCACTCGCTTGCACGAACATTCTCCCGTACTTGTTGTTCTTTTTCATACTTCTTATTCTTTCAATTTTATAGTTTATCTTTTGTTTAATCTTTGATTAAGGAACCCTGAAATTATCCGACTTCGGAGGATAATTCTGCCCACGGCGGTGCAAGGGTTTTCAGTTACTCCGGAACATTCGAGTAACTGAAAACATACCTTGCTGTGTCTTTGAGGACACAAAAATCCTCCGCCTGTCGGATTGATTTCCGAGTGTAATAACTCACTTTGTGTATCGGTCGAACCGATGGAGTGCATCCAACGGCTCAACCTGTTCCACCGTAATTCTATCAGAGTTTGCGCCATTGCTCGATGTCATTCCGGTAGGCATCGAGGTGCAGGCGGACAAGGTTCTCTATAAGTCCGGATGCGCTCATGCCCTTCCCTCCGAGGTAGCGGACAACCCTGTCCAGCTCGTCACGCACCGTCTCACTGACGAACACGGGCTTGCGGTTGATAATTTTGGGAACTTTGAGATAGGTGGTGCGGTATTCACCCAAAGACAGCCTGCGCTGTTTGCTGCTGATGCGCTTCTGTGGCATTGCCGCTTCTCCGGTCGCCACTCCTGACGGTTCATCTACCATAGGAATTTCTGCTTCTTCCGTGACGGTCTTGCCGAGCTGTTCCGGCTCCTCCGGTTCCAAACCGATACTCCTGTAGAAGTCGTCTATCGACTTGGAGGTGTAGGGTTCCCTGCGCCCCATTTTTTCCACGATTTCACGAGCTTGATACTCTGTAATGTTTGGTTCTTTTTTCATTGTAAAAACAAATTAATTAAGTTATTGAATGTGGTCTTGGTCTATACCTCGACCGATTATCGGGAGCGAAGTAAGGTGCTTTAATGCAGTCAGTCAAGCACTTGGATTTTCTTAGGCATTTTTGTACGGTTTTGCTTTATGGAGATTGATAAATCGGTGCGGACTTCACCGATTTGCCGGATATGAATAGCTGAAAGGACAAAGGTACGATTGGGGCTATTTTAAATTAAGCCCTTATTTTGGCTGTGGCTTCTTTATAAAAAATGGGGATTAAAGGCTGAACGGAAATCGTATTCCACCGGCTTGCTCACAGATAACCGGCAAGCAGTACCCCGGACAATGACTACCGTATCGGCGCAACACGCTGCCACTTTTTGAAAATCCATTGCATGACAGCGGATAATGTATTTCTTTGTGGCAAAAGAAACAGTAATAATTAAAAGAAAGGCAATATGGAAATTGTATCAATCGAAAGAAAGACCTTTGAGGCAATGGTCGCCAAGTTCGACCGTTTCGTCAGCCGTATGGATGCCATCTGCCATCGGCACGGGGAAAAGAAAATGAGCGAATGGATGGATAATCAGGACGTGTGTCGTATGCTCAACATCAGCCCTCGCACGTTACAGACACTTCGGGATAACGGCACGCTGGCTTATTCACAGATAAACCACAAGACGTATTACCGTCCCGAAGACGTGGAGCTCATTGTCTCCGTTGTGGAGGATAGAAGAAAGTAAGCGAAGTTCAAAGGAAAGACTATATGAATTAAATATAATGACAACACCCACTAAATCCAGAGTAATATGAATGAGTTGATTAACAAGGACAACAAGTGGATAATCCACTTTATGGGCAGTCTTGACCGACTGCTTGATAATGTAGAGCACCTGACCGCCAATTACCGCCCGACATTGGGCGGTGAGCGTTTCTTCACTGACAAGGAGGTGTCGGCACGACTGAAGGTGAGCCGACGGACACTTCAGGACTACCGCAATGAAGGGCGTATCGCCTATATCCAGTTGGGCGGTAAAATCCTCTACCGTGAATCCGACATCGAACGGATGCTGAATGACGGCTACCGCTCCGCCTACCGACAAAGGATAACTTGATTTTTCTTAAAGGAGTGCAGTTTGCCGTATGCCCTGTATTGCGGCAGCAATAGACTTTCGACAAAAAGAAAAAAGGAACGGCTTACGGATGAAGTGTCAATACTGCGCTTCGTCTGTAAGCCGTTACTTTTCTGCTCTTTACCCATCAGTTGCTTATTTTTCGTTGTCGGATGCCTTTCAAACGTGTGGCAACGGAAACAAGTGGCTGACGGGATGAACCTCAACTATACCATCGGTTATTACTCCTGCCACAGGAAACAAACAACGTAACAGGTGTTTCTCTTTTGGTAGTGCTGATTTCATTTATTATAAACCGTCTGAACAAGGCACTTTCTTTACTGCATATCCTGAATGCAATGGCTATAACCATTTCAAGGTTATAAACATCATAACTGATTCCATCCGATTGCTTGACATACTTCATTGTATCAAACTCGTCCAACTCCTTGTTCTTGTAGATGGCATGAATTGCCTTGCGGACATCGCACGAGAAAACCCCGAACAGGTCGGCAATCTCGAATTGCATCATCCATACGGGTGCGGTCGGCATAGTGACTGCACCCGTTTCACTGATTGTTATTATACCTCTGTTCATACTATACTGAATTTTCGTTTCAAGACATTCATTTCTTCGGAAACCGTCTTATCCATCAGCTTCGCATAGATTTTTGTAGTACGAAGGTCAGAGTGACCTAACATTTTTGCGATAGACTCCATAGACACCTTGTTGGCTATGGCGATGCAGGCGAAAGTATGGCGTGCGATATGTGTACTCAAAGTTTTCTTGATGCCGCACACATCTGCAATCTCCTTGAGGTAGCTGTTCATCCGCTGGTTGGACGGAACAGGCAATACCACACTTTTTTTGATGCACTCGGGATGGTTCTTGTATTTCTCTGCAATCATTCGTGGTATATCCAGCAAGGGGATATTGCACATATTGTTTGTCTTTTCGCGTGGCTTCCTTATCCAATAGTCCCCGTTGCTGTCTTGTGTGATATGCTCCGGTGTCAGATGCTGCGCATCCGTGAACGCCAAGCCACTCAGCGCACAAAAGACAAAAATATCACGGACAGTTTCAAGGCGTGGTATATCAAACTTCTTATTGATGATGGCATTGAGTTCCTCTTCCGTCAAGAAGTCACGGTTACTCTGTGTTTGGTGAAAGCGAATTTCGGAGAACGGGTCATCGGCAATCCATTTGTTGACCAAAGCAAGTCGGGTGATTTTTTTCAGGTTTTTCAGATACTTGACAGCCGCATTTTGAGCACAATTCTTCTGCGCCTTTACAAAGTGTTCAAAGTTCAAGACGAATTCATGGTTCAGCTCTTTCAACGGAATATCTTTCAGATTGTATTGGCTTTGAAGCATTTCTTCTAAATAGCGGACAGTCCTTTCATACCTTAAAACCGTGCCTTTCACATAATCACGGTCTATCAGTTCCCTATACTTTCTGTTATGTTCGCGGAATACCTCCAAAAGCATCTTAGGAGATTCGCCCTCACCGTTGAACTTTTGTATAATAGTGAAAGCCGTGATAGGTTTGCCGTCTTGTAGCAGTTCACGGTGTATCTGATAAATCTTTGTCCTGACAGATTCCAGATACTGGTTCAGTTCCAAGGCTTTCCGGTCTTTTCCTGTCACACATCCTTTGGATGCGTTCCAACGCTCTTCGGCAACGCTGCGCTTGATTTGCATTTCGGCACGTTGTCCGTTTACGGTGATTCGCAGTCCAATAGGTGCTTCACCGTTCTTCAACAGTCTTGTTCTTCTGATAAAGAAGAGAATTGAAAAATAGTTTCTTTGCATGGCTTGATACTTTTTGTTTGCAAAATTAAGTTTCAAAGCCAGAAGTGCGACTACGCAAAATATTGTGTATCAACGCAAAGCAATCTTATTCGGTGGACTTTTTCGGTCGGAATCTTACTCCACCGAATTGGTCTGTGAAAATTGCCGTATTTTGCGTAAAAAGAGGAGGTGGGTAGAAACTAAAAATCCCCGATAACTATTGGTTATCAGGGATTTTCTTCGATTTTCATCTTTCCTTGGTGATCCGCCTGGGGCTCGAACCCAGGACCCCAACATTAAAAGTGTTGTGC
>ERZ791919.2836-NODE-2836-length-11626-cov-2.153487_pt1 | contig 11626 bp, 6 predicted proteins | sample MGYA00510137_ERZ791919 | MGnify/ENA primary metagenome ERZ791919 (study PRJEB30046, sample SAMN00792059) | human gut metagenome | study: EMG produced TPA metagenomics assembly of the A metagenome-wide association study of gut microbiota in type 2...
TTTTCTCGTCATCAATGCAATCCTCAAAAGCGTCGATGAGATAAATATATCTTCCGAGATGGTATCCGCATTCGTGCAGTATACGGTACGGAGTTCCGTCGATACCCTCAGCACAAAAATCCGCAACCAACGAAGCAAACGGCTCGGCAGCTTCATCGACAGTACAGCTTCCGTCCGCTTCAAGCGCAGAAAGACGTGCAAGATGCTTTGACGCTATCATTGTGAGAGATGGATACAGCTTTTCGGCACGACGTTTCATTAGCTTCAGATATGGCAATGCGAGACGCTTCGAAAAACGCTTCAAGCCCTTTGAATCTTTTACGTCGTCAATAAATTTTTCAAATGTCAGTATGGCAAACGCAGCGCAGGAATACGTCACACATTCGTTCTTCACAAGCACATTCCGCTTTGCGACATGAAAGGGGCAACGTTTTTTTGCGGTTTCAGGCTTGACACCTGTCACCGCCATGCGCAGCAGACAGAGGAACACGAAATCGTCATTCAGGAGAAAGCGCGTCAGGCGTGACACCTCCCTGCCGCCTTCAATGCAAAGACCGCAATACGCGGATTTATAAAGTTCGTATTCCTTCACGAGAAGCTCACAGGCTCTCGGCTTCACATAGCCGAACAAACGATACGCCTCCCTTTTACCCTACTGTATCATGTTATTATAGCACGGCAACATTAAAAACGCAAGGTTTTTTCGTGAATTATTTTCATATTGCAAGCTGAATAATTATTGTATGAAAAAAGTTTTTTCGCAAAAAAGAGGAATCCGGTTTTTCTGTGCGTATATTATATTGATATTGTATCTGTGTATACCCTTATCAGGCTTTTTGAGAGGAGTTTACGGCATGAAAGAGCTGACTTACCGCATAGAGCGTGAATATCTCCGCCCCGAAGCGTTTCTTTCTGAAAACACCCGCGGCAGACTGAAGCCCGTTGAACCCTGCCCCATACGAACGCCGTTTCAGCGCGATCGTGACAGAATCATTCATTCGAAATCCTTCCGCCGTCTCATGCATAAAATGCAGGTGTTTCTTGCACCTGAAGGGGATCACTACCGCACGCGCCTGACGCATACACTTGAGGTCGCGCAGATCGCACGCACGATCGCTCGTTCCATGCGCCTGAATGAAGATCTCGTCGAAGCGGCTGCTCTCGGGCATGACCTCGGACATACACCATTCGGTCATTCGGGCGAACGAGTTCTGAATCAGCTCTGTACATCGGGATTCAGGCACAACGAACAGAGCCTTCGTGTTGCCGACAAGCTGGAAAATCTGAACCTCACCTATGAAGTCAGGGACGGTATGCTTCACCATACCGGAGCGGCAAAAGCCGAAACTCTTGAAGGACAGCTGATACGTTTTGCCGACCGCATCGCATACATAAATCACGACATAGACGACGCGATACGTGCAGGAATCCTTACGATCGACGCCCTGCCCTCGGAATGCACGGATATACTCGGCAAAACACACAGCGAGCGTATTTCGTCAATGGTCAACGCCGTGATAGATCACGACGCGAGAGACGGAATCGGTATGAGCCGTATCTCACCGCCATGGAGGCGCTCAGGACATTTCTGTTTGACAGAGTATACTTCGGCTCGGAGGCAAAGAGCGAGGACGGCAAGGTCAGCGACATGCTGACGCACATTTTCGAATATTACACAAAACAGCCCGACAGATTACCGGAGGAATACCGCAGGAATATTGCCGAAGACGGGCTTTCACGCTCGGTATGCGATTACATCGCGTGCATGACCGACCGGTATGCGTTGGCACTTTATGAGGAGCTGTTCGTGCCGCGTGTATGGCAGCTCAAGTAAGAGAAAATGAGGTTTTCACAACAATTTATTGACGAAATAAAGGACAGGAATCCGATCGAAGAGGTTGTCAGCCGATATGTACCGCTGAAACGCGCGGGCAGCAACCTTGTTGGCATCTGTCCGTTCCACAACGAAAAATCACCGTCCTTCACTGTGTTTCCGGCAACGAAAAGCTATTACTGCTTCGGTTGCGGTGCCGGCGGAGATATATTCGGCTTTGTTATGCAGACGGAAGGGCTTGACTATCCTTCGGCAGTCGAAACGCTTGCCGAAAGAGCGGGGATCCCGATTGAGCAGGATCCGGCACAGGAAGAGTATACAAGAAAGCCGTCGGTCAGCCGCGAGCGCGTCATAGAAGTGACAAAAGCGGCGGGACGCTTCTTTTACGCCTGCCTTTATTCGGATATCGGCGAAAACGCACGTGCATACCTCGAAAAGCGCAAGATCACACCGGTCACAATAAAACGATTCGGAATCGGATATTCGCCTGACGGCTGGAGCAGCCTTTACGACCATCTGCGTTCCAAAGGCTTTTCAGACGAAGAAATGAAAACGGCGTTTCTCATAGGCATATCCAAAAACGGCAGACCGTTCGATATGTTCCGGAACCGCATCATGTTCCCTGTTTTTGACATAAACGGCGATTGCGTCGCATTTTCGGGACGCAGACTTAATGAACACGACGAAAGAAAGTATATCAACACATCAGACACGCCGGCATTCAAAAAAAGCAAGGTGCTGTTCGGCATGAACATTGCAAAGCAAAACAACGACGGAACGCTGATAATGTGCGAGGGGGCGGTCGATGCAATAGCATTGCAGCAGGCGGGTTTTTCAAATGCGGTAGCAACGCTTGGCACTGCCATAACGTCGGAGCATGCCCGTATGATATCACGCTTTGTCAAGACCGTGTTTCTTGCATACGATATCGACAAGGCGGGGCGTAACGCGACCGATAAGGCGATACGCCTGCTGAATGAGGTTGGCGTTTCAGCGAAAATAATCGATCTCGGGAACGAGACAAAGGATCCCGACGAATTCATCAAAAAATTCGGCGCAGAAGCATTCAGGCGCAGGCTCAAAGGCTCTTCCGGGCAGGTTGACTACGCCATTGACCGCATAATCTCCCAAAACAACATATCGACGCCCGACGGCAAACTTCAGGCGGCATCTGCCCTGTATGCTTACATCGGCGGGATATGGGACAGGACGGAACGCGAAGTTTACGCCAGAAGAGCTGCAGAAAAGCTGGATCTCCCCGCGAAAATCGTAACCGAAGAGGTTGAGATCCGGTTCAGGCGCACGGAGCGTAAGCAGAAAACGGAAAAGATCAAAAGCGAGCTCCGCGAAGCTGAGGGCTACGGCGACAAAGTCAACCGCGACAAAATACGTTTTTCCTCGGCTGCCGCAATGGAAGAGCGACTGCTCGGTATTCTGATGAACCGTCCGGACATCGCAAAGGAAATCGCGTCGGAGATTACGCCGGAACTGTTTGCGACGGGATTCGACAGAAAAATATATGAAATGTTCCGCGACGATTTTGTAAGCGGAAATGAAGTTACAATTTCAAAAAACGGAGAGCTTTCGCCCGATGAAGCCGGAGCGGTCGCGCGTATGATCGCAAAACGCGCCAAGCTGACGGGCAATACCGTTAATGAGGCGAGAGCGCTTATTGCCGCTCTGAAGCAGGAGGAGCAAAAACGCCTTGCCGATGCGATGATAAAAGCCGACCCCATAAACGGGCTCACCGATTACATAAATTCACTCAGACAAAACAAAGCCGATCGGAAGGAATAAATCAAAATGCCAAAGAAAAAAGAAATGACACCCGAACAGACCGATAATACCGCGGCAGTTGCTGCGGCACCGTCGGACGATTTCCAGAGCGAACTGATCGAACGCAGCAAAATGAAGGGCACGATCACCGCAGCGGAGGTCCTTGACATCATCGATGACGGGGACTGCCCGGTGGACAAGCTGTTCAAAGCATACGAAACACTTGAATCGTCGGGTATCGAAGTAACAAACGATCTTGACAACACAGTCTTCGACATACCGGAGGACGAGATCTCCGAACTTGAGGAGGAGATCGACGAAAATCCCGAGGAAGTCGTCTCGTTCCTTGCACAGGAGGGCGTATCCATCGACGACCCGGTCAGGATGTATCTCAAGGAGATAGGCAAGGTTCCGCTGCTTTCCGCCGAAAAGGAGCTTGAGCTTGCCGAAAAAATGTCGCGGGGTGACGTCGCCGCAAAAAAGCAGCTCGTTGAAGCCAACCTGCGCCTCGTTGTCAGTATAGCAAAAAGATACGTCAACCGCGGTATGTTCTTCCTTGACCTCATTCAGGAGGGTAACCTCGGTCTTCTCAAAGCCGTTGACAAATTCGACTACGGCAAGGGGTATAAATTCTCCACATATGCAACATGGTGGATACGGCAGGCAATTACCCGTGCCATTGCCGACCAGGCACGCACGATACGCATACCTGTCCATATGGTGGAAACCATCAATAAAGTTCTTCGTGTTTCGCGTCAGTTGCTGCAGGAGCTGGGGCGCGAGCCTACCGACGAGGAGATTGCAAAGGAAATGAATCTGCCTGTTGAAAAGGTGCGCGAGATCCTTAAAATCGCGCAGGAGCCCGTTTCTCTTGAAATGCCTATCGGCGAAGAGGAAGACAGCCATCTCGGCGATTTCATTGCGGATGACAACGCTCCCGCACCTCAGGAGGCTGCATCATACAGTATGCTGCGCGAACAGCTTCTTGAAGTGCTTCACACTCTCACACCGCGCGAAGAAAATGTTCTGAAGCTTCGCTTCGGTCTCGAGGACGGTCGTCCCAAGACGCTTGAGGAAGTCGGCAAGGTGTTCAACATCACGCGTGAACGCATACGCCAGATCGAAGCAAAAGCGCTCCGAAAATTGCGCCATCCCAGCCGCTCCAAGCGTCTGAAGGATTATCTTGAATAAAACATTGGGGAAAAATATGACTGTATTGATTATCGGAGCGATGGAAAATGAGGTTGAAGCGCTCATTTCATCGTTCGGTGCAAAATCTTCGGACGGCAACGCGTTTTCCGTCGATAAAGGCGGAAACAGAATCGTTATTGCAAAATCCGGTGTCGGCAAGGTGAATGCCGCCGCTGCAACACAAAAGCTCATAGACACATACAAGCCCGACCGCATTATAAACACCGGTGTCGCGGGCGGTGTGGCAAACGACATTGAACTCGGAGAAATCGTAATCGCCTCAAAGCTGGCGTATCACGACTTTCACCCGCTTGAGATACTTGAGCGCAATCCGCCGTTTTCAAGACTGTTTACTGCAGATGAAACGCTTGTTTCGCTTGCCGAGCGAGCCTGTGAAGCACTCGGTGCGAAATACCGTACCGGTGTTGTCGTTTCCGGCGACTGTTTTGTCAATGACAACGATGTGAAAAGACGTCTGAGAGAAGAATTCACGGCTGAATGCACCGAAATGGAGGGCGCAGCGGTCGCACATGTCTGCCTGATAAACGACGTTCCGTTTGCCGTGATACGTGCAGTATGCGATTTTGCGAACGCATCGGCAGAGCTTATCAATGATTTTGAGCAGACTGCGGCTCATCACGCCGCGTCGATCACACAATATATCATCAATAATATTAAATAAGGAATACATCATGCTTAACAAACTGAAAGAAATCGAAGCAAATGCGGCAGCCGCCATTGCCGCGATGAAGGATGGTACGGCGCTTGAAGCCGCACGTGTCAAATATCTCGGCAAAAAGGGCGAGCTTACCGCAATCCTCAGAGGCATGGGCAGCCTTTCCGCAGATGAACGTCCCGTCATTGGCGCTGCTGCCAATGTCATACGTCAGAATATCGAAGCTGCAATAGAAAAAAAGGAAGCCGAGCTGAAGGAGCAGTTCATGAACACCCGCCTTGCTTCCGAAAAAATCGACGTAACACTTCCCGCAAAGGAAAAGCGCATCGGTGTGCTCCATCCTCTGCGACAGACCGAAAACCAGATGAGAGAAATATTCATCGGTATGGGTTTTGATATTGTAGAAGGTCCCGAGGTGGAAAGCACACATAACAATTTCGACGCACTGAACGCTCCCGCCGACCACCCGTCACGCGATGAAACGGACACATTCTATCTCAGCGACGATGTCGTTCTCCGTACCCAGACATCTCCGGTTCAGATAAGAGCAATGCAAACCCGCCGTCCTCCGATACGCATCATATCTCCCGGCAGAGTTTATCGCTGCGACCCCGCGGACGCAACTCATTCACCCATGTTCCATCAGCTTGAAGGTCTTGTCATCGACAAACATATCACGCTCTGCGATCTTAAAGGCACGCTTGATCAGTTTGCGCGTTCCATGTTCGGCGAAGGAACAAAGACACGTTTCCGTCCCCACAACTTCCCTTTCACAGAACCTTCGGTTGAAGTCGACTTCTCATGCTTCGTATGCGGCGGCAAGGGCTGTCGTCTCTGCAAAGGTGAGGGATGGATCGAAATGCTGGGTGCGGGCATGGTGCATCCCAACGTTCTTGCCGGCTGTGATATCGACCCGGATGTATACAGCGGATTCGCGTTCGGCGTAGGTATCGAACGAGTCTGTATGCGTAAATACGGCATTGACGACCTCAGACTGCTTTACGAAAACGATGTACGTTTCCTTGAGCAGTTCTAAAATCACGAAATTTTGTAAAGGACATATATATCAATGAAAGTTTCATTAAACTGGATAAAAGACTACGCCGATATAAACGTAAGCACCCGCGACTATACCGAAGCCATGACCATGAGCGGGACAAAAGTCGAAGGCTATGAAAAACTGGGGGAAGATATTCAGAACGTCGTTGTCGGCAGGATTCTTTCAACGGAAAAACACCCGGATTCCGACCACCTCATCATATGCCAGCTCGATGTCGGCGAAGGAAAGCCGCTTCAGATCGTCACCGGTGCTCAGAACGTAAAGGCAGGCGACCTTGTCCCTGTATGCAAGAACGGCGCACTTCTGCCCGGCGGAAAGACAATAAAAACCGGAAAGCTCCGCGGTGTGCTTTCCGAAGGTATGCTCTGTTCTCTCGGCGAACTGGGTCTCGACAAACACGATTTCCCGTATGCTATAGAGGACGGCATATTCATTCTTGAAGAAGACTGCAAGCCCGGTGACGACATAAAAGACGTATGTATGCTTGACGACACAATCGTCGATTTTGAGCTTACCTTCAATCGTCCCGATTGCCTTGCGTTCACCGCGATAGCACGCGAAAGCGCCGCAGCTCTGAACGAAAAATTCAAATATACCGAGCCCGTATGCCCGAAGGGCGACGGAAAAGATGACATCTCCGATTATCTTTCCGTCAGAGTCGACGATCCGACGCTTTGCCCCAGATACTGCGCAAAAGCAGTCAAAAACGTAAAGATCGCTCCCTCTCCGCTCTGGCTGAGAGCCCGTCTCAGAGCCTGCGGAGTCAGACCTATAAACAACATCGTCGACATCACAAATTATGTCATGCTTGAATACGGTCAGCCGATGCATTCGTTTGACTATGACTTTATAAAGAGCAAAAGCATCATTGTTCGCCGTGCCGCAGAAAATGAATCGATAATCACCCTTGACGGAAACGAGCACAAGCTCGATTCATCGATGTTAGTCATCGCAGACGGTGAAAAGCCCATTGCGCTTGCCGGAGTTATGGGCGGCGAAAACAGCGAAATCAACGATGCAACCACAACGGTAATCTTTGAAAGCGCCAACTTCAACCGTCAGAATATACGCCGTACGAGCCGTACCGTCGGTCTCAGAACCGAATCCAGCCGCCGTTTTGAAAAAGGTCTTCCTCCTTACAACGCAATGCTCGCCATCAACCGCGCCTGTGAACTTGTACGCGAACTTGACTGCGGCGAAATAGTTGACGGAATCATCGATATCTGCAATGTATCTGTCGAACCCACACGCGTCAGATTTGACCCGAAGAGAATCAATGAAATACTCGGAACAAGCATCAGCCGCGAAGAAATGTCTGAGCTTCTCAAGCGCATCGAAATGATCGTCGATGGTGATGAAATAATCGTCCCCGCATACAGAAACGACATTATCAATACCGCCGATGTTGCGGAAGAAATCGTCCGTCTTTACGGTGTTGACAAAATTCTGCCAACACAGTTCGAATGCCGCGCCGTCGAGGGCAAACTGACTAATTATCAGGCGTTTCTCAAGAAAATCAATGACACCTGCGTCGGTCTTGGCTTTGATGAGATTTACACATACTCATTCATCTCACCCAAGATGTTCGACAAGATTCATATACTCGAAAACGATGTGAGACGCGATGTCATCCGCATCCGCAATCCTCTCGGCGACGATACCTCCGTTATGCGCACAACCGCACTTCCCTCAATCCTGGAAGCGCTCATGCACAACTACAACCACCGCAGCCCCGTCTGCCGTCTCTTTGAGTGCGCCACACTTTATCAGAAGAGCGAAAGCGATATGTCGTATGAATCGAAGAGCCTGGCAATTGCATTCTACGGCGAAGGCGATTTTTATGACATGAAGGGCTACATTGAAGCAATACTCAAGCATCTCGGTGTGAAGGGCTGGCGTATTCAGAGCGACGAGGAAAATCCGTCATATCATCCCGGCAGATGTGCCAAGGTCATCATCGGCGACAAGAAAGTCGGTTCATTCGGTCAGATCCATCCGTCCGTCGCATCCGAATTCGAGCTCGGAACAGATGTTTATGCCGCTACCCTTGACGTCACAAAAATGTACGGCAGCGCCGACAGCGACAAACACTATGAACCGCTGCCCGTATTCCCCGGCATTGAACGCGACCTCGCACTTGTCATGGATAAGGATATTGAAGCTCAGACTGTCATTGACAGCATCGTCAGATTCTCCGGAAAATCGCTTTGCAGCGTAAAGATATTTGACGTGTACACCGGAAAGGGTGTACCGGACGGCAAAAAGTCGGTTGCATTCCGTCTCACATTCCGTCTGCCCGACAAGACCATGAACGATGCGGAAGCCGAGCAGGCTGTTTCAAAAATCCTTAAGAAGCTCAAGGAAAACTGTGATATCGAAATCAGAAGCTGATTAGCTCTGCATATATGCAATAAAAACGGGAAGAGCCTGACCGACTCCTCCCGTTTTTTTCGCTTACTCTTCAATGTATATTGTGTATTTTTATACATACGACAATCGACTTGACATATTGCAACAAATAATATATAATCATAGCAAAGGGAGTATAATTAATCCGACACGTTATCAGAGAAAAACAAATTACCGAAAGGAAGTAGCACAATGAAAAAAGCATTATCATTCCTGCTGTCGTCTTTGCTTATTGCGATATCCGTTTGCTGTTATTCCCCGATATTTGCAGAAGCGGAAACAGATCCAGCTTCGAATCTCGAATTCCGGTTTTATGATTTCAGTACACCGATTTATGTGGTTGCCGGCATCGCAGACGGCAAGCCCAAAAAAGTGACAGTGCCTTCGATATACAAGGGCTGTCCCGTTGCGCGTATTTCGGATGGAGCATTTGCCGACTGCGATTTCATTGAGGAACTTGTTATTTCCGACGGAGTTACGGAAATCGCGCCCGATGCACTGAAAGGATGTACGGGGCTGAAGAAGCTGTCGGTTCCGGATTCGCTGTTTGAATACTCCATAAAGGATATACTTGCCTGCAAACAGCTTCAATACAATGAATACAACGGTGTGCTTTATCTCGGTAACGACAGCAACCCGTACACATTGCTTGTCGATGTAAAGGACCACACACTTGCCGAATACGAGATACACGAAAAAACTCATCTGATTGCCCCGGGTGCTTTCTGTGAATGCGAAAACATGACCTCCGTCGATATACCGGAAAAGATCGTCAGAATCGGAAAAGGGGCGTTTGCAGGTACAGCGATAAAGGAATTCACACTTCCCGACAGTCTTCGTGCGCTTGAACAGGCGTTCCCGGCATGTACAGAAAAAATAGACCTCGGAAACGGTGTTAACGAAATATCAGAACGTGCGTTCTGCGGACTTGAAAACATATCCGAAATATATCTGCCTGACAGTATTGAACGCATAAGTGCATCTGCCTTCGAAGGGTGCATAAATCTGGAAAAAATACGTTTTCCGCAAGGTATTACCAAGATTGAAAACAAAGCCTTCGGTAACACCGCGATAGAAAGCATAACTATCCCCGAAGGCGTCGAATATATTTACGATTCGGTGTTCGCGGGCTGTCAAAACCTCAGATCGGTTTTTCTTCCCGATTCTTTGAATTATATCGGAGCAAATGTTTTTGACAATTGTCCCGAATTGACCTCGCTGGAAATTCCGACAAATGTACACACCATAAATCCTCTCGGCTCAAGCGGGCTGAAAAGTATTACCGTTGCCGAAGAAAATCCGACATACCGTTCACAAAACAATTGTATTATCCGCAAGGACGACAAAACGCTTGTACTTGGCATATCAGACTGTACGATCCCCGACGACGGAAGCGTTAAAGCCATCGAAAAAAATGCGTTCCTCGGCAACGACGACATCACTGCTGTTACCGTGCCCTCGTCGGTCGAACGAATCGGTGATTCCGCATTCAGGGATTGCTCAAGCCTGAAAAGCGTAATGCTTTCGGAAGGAATTAAATATGTTGGTTCAAACGCATTCAAGAACTGCGAGCTGCTTGCCGACATTTCCCTCCCCGACAGCATTTGTTCCGTCGGGAGCAGGGCGTTCGAGCGATGCAGCAATCTTATTTACAACGAATTGGACGGAGCCTCATACCTCGGAAATCTCAACAATCCGCGCGTCATGTTGTTTGCCGTAAATGACAAATCAATTACATCATTTGACGTCACATCACAAACCAAAGCCGTAGGCGCTTCAGCATTTACGGATTGCCCGAATCTCAGAAGCATCAGCTTTTCGAAAGAAACGACAAGTCTGAATACCGATATGAACAATCCGTTGATATCGGGCTGTCCGGTTCTTGAAACCCTATACATCGAAGACGGAAATCCCGTATACAGTTCAGAAGGAAACTGCATTATTGATATATCAGCAAAATCACTTATCGCGGGCTGCATCGGAACCGTGATACCGGACGACGGGAGTGTTATAATAATCAGTCCGAAAGCTTTCTACGGTTCCGGCATCAAAAAAATCGTCATTCCTCAATATATTACCGAGATCGGCGAACAGGCTTTTGCAAACTGCCCGTTTATTGAAAGCATGAATGTCGATACGGATAATGAATCGTATTGCTCGAGCGGCAATTGCATATTACAAAGAATCGGCAGTGAGTATTATGTTCTCACATCGGGGTGTAAAAACAGTGTTATTCCGGAAATCGATAGTCTGTCAAGGATTCTCGGATATGCGTTCTATGGTTGTACCGGAATTGAGAGCATATATATTCCCGACAACATCAGATTGATCGAAAATACTTCATTCTCGCAGTGCGGGAAAGTAAAAGAACTTCATATCGGCGCAAATCTGTCCGCTATCTCAACACCGTGTTTTACAGGCACCTATCCGGACGTTATTACAGTAGACGAAAACAACGCCGAATACAGCTCAGAAGGCAATTGTCTGATACAAACAGAAGTCAAACGCCTGATAAAAGGAACACCGACAACCGTAATACCCGATGACGGAAGCGTCGAAAAGCTGGACTACAACGCTTTTTCCGGCGTTGACATTGAAAGCATTTTCATACCGAAAAGCATTTATGAAATTGGGGAAAGGACATTTGTCGGCTGTGAAAAACTGCAAAGCATCACTGTTG
>ERZ791919.2843-NODE-2843-length-11591-cov-2.610003_pt1 | contig 11591 bp, 9 predicted proteins | sample MGYA00510137_ERZ791919 | MGnify/ENA primary metagenome ERZ791919 (study PRJEB30046, sample SAMN00792059) | human gut metagenome | study: EMG produced TPA metagenomics assembly of the A metagenome-wide association study of gut microbiota in type 2...
ATTAAAATATATATTCAAGAATTAAATTATTAGAAGGAGATTGAGATTATGGAGTTAGATGAAAGAATATATCGAGAAATATGTGATTTAAGCCAAGAAGGGGATCAATATTTGGACGACGATAACTTTGAATTGGCAGAAAAGAAATATTTGGAGGCTCTTGATTTGATACCGAAACCTAAAACGGAATGGGAGGCAAGTACATGGTTGTATGTTGCGCTTGGGGAGGTTTATTTTTTTTCTTCTAAGTATTTAGAGGCGATTTCGTTTTTTAGTGAAGCATTGAAATGTCCGGAAGGGCTTGGAAATCCGTTGATAAATTTAAGAATGGGGCAATGTTACTATGAGTTGGGAAATTATGGTTCTGCAAAGGGTTATCTTCTGAAAGCCTATATGGTTGAAGGAAAGGAAATATTTGAAGGAGAAGATGATAAATATATTAAGTTTGTTGCTCAAATTAGATGATTGGAATTGAGAACCCATTGTAGTAAAGGTGATCTTATATGGCATGGACGGTTAGGATGTCATAATCGATAAAGAGTCTGGAGTAAGAAAGGTCGATTATAGCGAAATAAGACGATGTCTTATTAAGTGAATTCTCAATATCCACAAATTCATGAATTTAGACCAAAGGGAATGGTGTAGACTGGAAATGCTCATCTATGTGGATAAAAAAAGAGAGTTAACAAGAAAAAACAAAGATTATTATTGGAGGAACAAGTTATGGAATGCGATGAAAAGATAGGAGCAAGAATCAGACAGTTTATGGATGATTGTAATACCTTCTACGAACAGGGACAACTGAGTAAAGCAAGAGATTCACTTTTTGAAGCATGGGGTATCTTGCCTGATGAGAAATATATATATGATGAAAGTTACTGGATTGTGGCATTTATTTTGGATTTGTCTATTGAACTTCATGATATGGATGTGGCAAATCAATGGGTAGATAAAATATTAAAATGTGATTTAGAGAGACAGGATGATGGCGATCGTGAGATGTGGGTGGGAAAAGTGTTGTGTGAGTCAGGAAAAACAGATGAAGCAAAAAAATATTTTGAAATTGCATTTCAGAAATCAGAGGGAAGGTGTTTTGTAGGTGATGATGCTAAATATTTATGTGTTATTTCTGCATGAAAGACCGAAGGTGGAAAATTCAAAAACAAAGTTATTATAATAAAGAAATGGTTTAATGGCGAAAGTCAGAAATGATTCAAAAGGAAGAACTTTTCATAAAAGGGAGATATCGCAGCGAAGACGGCTTGTATAGATTAACATATTCCGATGCTTATGGCAAAAGAACTTCAGTCTATTCAAAGGATAAAAAAATGGGTGTTCCAGATCGGATGTGGGCTTTCTTTGTAAACTGTGTTATTACTTGGAAGTAGACATGCGAAAATTACTTGAATACAAAAAACAGTATCATAAAAATGAATATGTAACGGAGTTTGGCACCGAATACGTTTGAATCAAACGGTTTGGTGCCCTTTTTATTGTACCCACTATGGAGCGTTTACACATAATTCTCCGAAAATTCCAAAATAATGGAAATTTCAATCCGTATAATCCCCCTTGATGAAAAATGTATCGTACGATAAATCATACGATTTCGTGCGAAACATATAGGTTGAACGACAAAGCGGCTCGAAACTATACTAAATGTAGTTACAAGTCGGGTGGTGCAAGGAGGAGAGTAAAAATAAGAGGTACAGTGAGAAAAAGATTGATGGATTATCTGCAGGACAATCATATGACGGCATACCGTTTTGCAAAGAAAAGCGGAATCCCACAAAGTACGATATGGAGTATCTTGAAAAAGGAAGACTATGAGGTGCGGGAGAAAAACATTCGGAAAATATGTAAAGCAATGGGAATATCAGCAAGTGAGATCATGGAATCCGAAGAGGAAGCAAAACGAAACCTCAGAGCAGGTGAGATCCCGGTGATGCATAAGTATCGAAAGCTGGATAAAAGCGATCAGTTTCGTGTACAAGGGTATATGGATGCATTGCTGGAAAAGCAGGACGGGGAGAAGAGTACATCATGAAATCACCCAAATGACGAAAAAAATTAAAAATGGTTGATTTTTTCTGGGAAATAGCATAGAATAACAGTAACAGGACTCCCCGCACCTCTCACATATGTGATGTGTCCCATGGGGAGACATTTTTTTTAGGAGACAAGGATTGGATAATTCAAGCAAAGTGGAAATGGATTACAAACAGGATAGTCATTACGAAGAAACAGTAATGATGAAATCACCTAAAACCTATGAAGAACAGGTTAAAATCATAAAGAGAAAAGGATTTATCGTGGATGATGATGAAGCGTGCGAATCTTTTTTAAAACGGGCAAATTATTATCGTTTATCGGCATATTTTCTGCCATTTAGAAATGCAGATGGAACATATTTTGAAAATATTAATTTCAACAGAATTAAACGCATATATGAGTTTGATGGTCGTATAAGAAATTTGATATTTGAATGTATCGAGACAATAGAACTGTATTTGAGGACACAATTGTCATATTATTGTGGACATGCATACGGTGCATTGGGATACTTAAACCCGGATATATATAATGAAAGGCATAATGATGACAAATTTAAGAGGCTGCTTGACATTTGCATTGAAGAGAACAAAATGACATTAGTGGTGCAGCATCATAAGAAAAAGTATAGCGGACAATTTCCAATCTGGGTGATTATAGAGTTCTTCTCTATGGGGATGCTTTCATATCTGTATGCTGATTTGAAGTCGGTGGATCAGAAAAAAATTGCAAGAGAGCTATATCATACATCAAGTGTGTGTCTAAAAAGCTGGTTGCGCTGCTTAACGGATTTACGCAATCGCTGTGCTCATTATTCAAGAATATATTACTGGTCATTTCCAGCATTGCCTAGGATGCCGAAAAATGTGTCGTTTAATACTAACCGGAAATTGTTTTCGCAGATATTGACGCTTAAATTTTTATATCCCGATAAAAATGAGTGGGAAAGCAGAATTATGACAGAGTTAAGAGCATTGATAGAGGAGTATGGAGATGATATTTCGTTGTCACATATTGGATTTCCGGAAAACTGGGATGAAATGATATAAATATCGTTTATGGAAAAGTATACGGGGGGTGAAATAAATAATTACCGCAATAGGGAGCCGCAGCGCGGCTCTTTTTGTATTGGCAATGATACGATAAATCATACGATTTTGTGCGAAACATATCATCTAGTAAAATGGTAGATTCCTGTTTATACTTGTATTGTGTCCACAGGAAATAATCCTTTCAGACACGGACAACTGAATACGATGATTTCACTGGACGTAAAGAACAGTTACGCATTGCGCCGTGCCGCAGATGCGCCAGGATCGGTAGGACAGACATAAAGGAGATAGCTTGTCAGGTATTCTTTTGATTGATCTGTCTGATGTGAGATGCCGGGAGTCAGGCGCTTATTATTGCAGCTGAGGAGTAAATCGTGGTATAATTTCAAATATATGGATTTTTCGATTGGGAAAATAGATGGAATGAAACAGAGTACAGGAGGTAGTTGTGAAGACATTAGTGGCGATCGGAGAGGCGTTGATTGATTTTGCACCACAGCAGGCGGGCAGACAGATCAAAGATACGGAAAGCTTTATGCCAAAGGTGGGAGGTGCACCGGCCAATGTATGTGGAGCATATGCAAAACTTGGTGGAAAAGCAGTAATGCTGACGCAGCTTGGAGCAGATCCGTTTGGGGATAAGATTGTGGAAGAACTTGCGCACAGCGGCATAGACACCACATATATTTCACGCACAGAGGAAGCTAACACGTCGTTGGCATTTGTGGCATTGCTGGAAAATGGAGACAGAGAATTTACGTTTTTTAGAAAACCCGGCGCAGATATGCTGTATCGACCGGAACAGGTACCGGAAGAAGTGTTTGCAGATGCATATGCGCTTCATTTTTGCTCGGTTTCTCTAGGAGATTATCCGATGAAGCAGGCGCATAAGAAAGCGATTGAAAAGGCTTCGGCGGCTGGAGTGATGATCAGCTTTGACCCGAATCTTCGACCTCAGTTGTGGCCGGATCAGGCGCAACTTAAGGCAGCAGTGACGGAATTTCTTCCCTGCGCGGATATTCTTAAGCTGTCAGATGAAGAGTTGTTTTTTGTCACAGGCAAAGAACATATTGAAGATGCAGTGGAAGAGCTGTTTGCTATGGGAATCTCTGTGATCTTATATACGAAAGGAAGTCAGGGTGCGGAGGTTTACACAAGAACAGCGCATGTAGCTGTGTCCGGCACTGGGAAAAAGGCAGTGGATACGACCGGAGCGGGAGACGGATTTATTGGTTCTTTCCTTAACCAACTCGCTTATGAGGGGAGAACCCTGGATGACATGAAGAGGATGACGGATAAGGAGTGGGAGTCCTATCTGATTTTTTCGAATCGTTACTGCGGAGAAAGCATTCAGAAAAAAGGAGCGCTATCTTCTTACCTTACCAGACAGGAAATGGAAATGCTTTTTGGTTGAGGATAGGGCATTGTTAAGGAAACGTTAAGTTAAGGTGTTAGAATATATTAGCAGACAAGGAGTACAGGAGTCATATGGAAAAAATCAATAAAGAATATCCGATTTTAAGTAATTGGAAGTTTGTGTTTAAGGAAATGTATGACCTAGACCACAAGTACCCTTGGTATATTGCAGTACGATCGGTAGCAGGATTTTTGGCACCGTTTATTGCAGCGATCATACCAAGTGCGGCGATCAGTATGGTCGAAAAAAAGGCAGATTTTTTGACTTTTTTTGGAGTAATGCTGGCGTTTGTGCTGGGAAATATGATTATGGGGATCGTATCGATAAAGTATGATTTTCTGATTAAAAAGAAAAATTATAAGGTGCAGTTTCAGTCTGTTCAGAAGAAAGTGATCAGCAAAATTATGACAGTGGATTACCAAATTCTGGAGAGTGCAGAAGGAAAACGAGCAGCGGATGGCGCAAAATACAGCTACTCGGAGGAATGGAATGGCTGGAGCCGCATTATGGATATGTTTACGCCCTTCGCATTTAATCTGTTGGGAATTATCGTATATACGATCATACTGATTCCAAGATGCCCCTGGGTACTGCCGATTTTTGCGATTATGAGCATTATGAATGTGATGATCGAGAAGAAAATTGCGCAACGGGGTTATCGGAAATATAGAGAGACAATTTGGGAGACAGATTCCAGAGTGGAGTATTTTTTTCAGAGGAGTACATCTGCTACGGACGGTAAAGACATTCGTTTGTATCGCATGGAAAAGTGGTTTGTGGATGTCATGAAAACACTGGTTCAGAGACGAATGAAAGTATGGAAACGCGTGGAGATGTATTATTTTCTGCCGCATCTGTCGGACACGATCTGGTCGCTCGTGCGTGACATCATTGCGTATACGGTGTTGATAAATCAGTTTTTGGCAGGGGAATTGAATGCGACCACATTTACTTTTTATTTGGGAATTATTACCGGTTTTGCTGGCTGGCTGAATGGCGGTAATATGGGAGACGGTTTCGTTCGAGCTAACAGTGAAATGATCCGTTGCAACTGGGGCATTAACGATTACCGCAGTTTTATGGAGTTAAAGGATTCGGAGCATACAGTAGAGAAAGAGAATACGGAAAACACTTGTGCTAAAAATGGGACAGACAAAACGGAAAACGGTATTACGCTTGAGTTTAAGAATGTATGTTTTCGTTATCCCGGTGCAAAACAGGATGTGATACATAACCTGAATCTCAAGGTAAAGGCAGGCGAAAATATTGCACTGGTGGGAGTAAACGGAGCTGGCAAGACCACTTTAGTAAAATTGTTGTGCGGTTTTTATCATCCAAATGAAGGACAGATTTTGATCGATGGCAGAGAGATTTCTGATTATTCAGAGACAGAATATCGCAAATTAGTCGGAGCAGTATTTCAAGACATGATGGTGATGGCAACTTCGGTAGCAGAAAATATCGCTTGTGAAAAACAGGAAAATATTGATGAACCAAAACTGCGAACGGCAATGCAGCTTGCAGATATTGAGGATAAGGTCCTATCTTTGCCAAAGAAGGAAAAGACAGCGGTTACCAACTTTTTGGATAAGGATGGCGTGTTGTTTTCGGGCGGAGAATTACAGCGCATATTACTGGCGAGAGCTTTATATAAGGACGCACCGCTTTTGTTGTTAGACGAGCCGACCAGCGCGCTGGATCCTCTGGCAGAGACAGCGATTTACGAACAGTATCACCGGTTATCGGAAGGGAAAACAACGATTTTTATTTCCCATCGCTTGGCGAGTACCAAATTCTGCGACCGCATCATTTATTATGAAAATGGTCAGGTGAAAGAAGACGGCACGCACGATGAACTAATGAAAAAGAATGGTGCATATGCCAAGATGTTTGAAATACAAAGTCAATACTACAATGAGAAGGGTGGTGATTTCGATGAGTAAGCATGCGATCAGCAATGAAAAAGAATCTGTAGGGGTGATCATAAAGAAATTTATGCATGTCATCGGGATCAATCATCGGCTGTGCAAGTGGATCCTGCCTTGTAATCTTGGAAAAAATATAATTATGGCGGGTCTGCCTTATGTGGGCATTGTATACGGCTGCAATATCTTAAATGCATTAGTTGCACGGGAAGCGAAGGGACATATCATGAATATGGTCTACCAACTTTTGGTGATCACTTTTGCAATGACGCTCCTGTACCATATTTTGGATAAAGCAGGAAATGCGATGCGAGATAATATTCGTTACCGAATCAAGGCGGATATATCCAGTAAAGCTGCAAGCTTAGATTATCAAGATCTTGAGTCGCAGGATAGTATGCAGCTTTTGACGGCAGCGTTAGAAGGTGAAAAAGAAAGCGGTGGTATTTACTGGTTTTCGGATAAATTAGGCGTGCTGATCGGTGATGTTGCATCTATCTTTTATGCCTTTATTGTGCTTGTCCCAATTTTGACACAGCAACAGCATTTGACCGGAAATGGTGTGATGCAGATCTTAAATTCTAAGTGGATCATATACCTTATTTTCTTGTTAAATCTGTTTTCTATGTTCCTTTTTATGTGGATATCCAAGAAGGGCAACAAAAAGCAGTATGAAATTTATGAGGAAAGTTTGGATGCGATTCGCAAGGACGATTATTTTTATCGCGAGATCCTCAGCAAATATGCGACAGGTAAGGAGATCCGTCTGTATGCCTTAAAGGATTTGCTGCTGAGGGATATGACGAAAGTATGGGATGAAAAGTGCAATATTCAGGACAGGAAGCTAGACATTCAGGAAAAGATCCGAATCCGTTATCTGATCGTACAGGCGTTGCTTTTAGTGATTTCCTATACGGTGATCGGAGTCAGAGGCGTTAATGGGATGATCACGGGAGCGGAAGTGGTCAAGTATGTATCGGCACTAACGGCACTCGGAGGTGCTTGTCAATATATGGTAGATCATTTTGAAACGGTGTTGCTTAATATGCAGTATTTGCATCATTATTACGAATATCTGCAGTTGCCAAATCGCAAACAGACGGGTGGAAAACCTACGGCTGATCTACCTCCACAGGATCTGGTGATTACCTTTGAGGATGTAAGTTTTAAGTATCCCGGTGGTAAAAAGGATAGTTTAGAGCATGTTAATCTCACATTTCACTATGGAGAAAAAATTGCGCTGGTAGGTCCGAATGGTGCCGGAAAAACGACCTTGATCCTGTTGCTGTGTCGACTGTATGAGCCAACACACGGGCGTATTTTGCTAAATGGGATCGATATTCGTGAATATGATTATGAAGAATATTTGGCAATGTTTGGTGTGGTATTTCAGGATTTCAAACTGTTCGCTATGACGGTAGCAGAAAATGTTGCTGCCAGTGAGGAGTACGATGAGCGGGAGATTGAAGAGGTTTTGGAGAAAGCAGGCATTTGGGAGCGTGTCCAGAAAATGGAACAGGGAATCCATAATCCATTGTATAATGTGGGTATTAAAGGTGTTGAGGTGTCCGGCGGTGAGGCACAGAAAATTGCGATTGCGCGCGCCTTATATAAGAAAGCACCTTTTATCATTTTGGATGAACCAACCAGTGCACTAGACCCTATGGCGGAATATGAAATTTATTCAAGTTTTGACCGACTGATCCAAGACAGAATGGCGGTATACATATCCCATAGAATGTCAAGCTGTCGCTTTTGCCAACGGATTATTGTGTTAAAAGACGGACAGGTGCAGGAGCAGGGAACACACGAAGAATTGATAGAAAAAGACGGAATTTATGCTATGATGTGGAATGCACAGGCACAAAACTATCAATAGAAGGAGATTGGACTTATTATCGGCAGGATTCGTTGACCGGATCGGTTATCGATCATTGGAAAGTGATGGCACTTATCTGGGCGGCTATTCCGATCATCAATGGACTCGTATTTTGTAAAGTGCCGATCGCTTCTTTGATCGAGGAAGGCGGAACGGCATTGTTTGCACTGCTTGCACTGGCGGGGGATGCGGGATGCTCCGGAGGGCCTACTTTGGTAGGGTTTGTCTCTGATATTGCATCCGAAAATCTGAAAATGGGAATTTTAGCGGGCGCGATCTTTCTAGTGTTGCTTGTCGTGAGTATTTTATTATTGCGGATAGTTAGGGAAAATAGGAAAGATTGAAAAGAAAGCAGATTGAAGAGAGAATAGATTGAAACAGCATAGATTGAAAAGAGAAAAGATTGAAAAGAGAGTAAATAGATATTTGTAATTTTGCACAAAGAAAACATTTTCGTAGACAGTTTCGAAAATGTTTTCTTTGTGCATTATGGCGAAAATATGAACAAAATATGAATGAGTATTGTAAAAAATTCATAATATGGCTATAATTATCAATATGATTATGTGCAATTCAAACAAAAAAGTGTAAATAGGGAAACGGCGGAACGGAACTGCGCCAATTGGGAAAAGTATGTTTGGGTGAGAAAGCAAATAGGGAAAATATCTGAATGGGGATCAGAAATCAAGCGTATTCCAAGGAATGGGTACAAAAGAATAAACAATTTCAGAAAGGGAAGGTAATTTTATGAACAAAGCAAAAAAATGGTTGGCGCATGTATTGACACTGGCAATGGTTATTTGTTCTATTAGCGTATTGTCATTCGGTCAGCAAGCAAAATCAGAGGCAGCATCCGGATCGTTTCAGAATCTGAGTCAGAGCCAGTTTGTATCTGCGATGGGAGCAGGCTGGAATCTGGGAAATCAGTTGGAAGCAGCAAACAACGGAGTACCGAGTGAAACAGCGTGGGGTAATCCGACCATTACGGAAAATCTGATCAAAGCGGTGAAAAACGCAGGGTTTACATCCATCCGCATTCCGGTATCCTATATGGGACACATTGGCTCAGACAGCAACTATACGGTTGATGCCAGCTGGTTAAACAGAGTGCAGCAAGTGGTAGATATGTGTGTAGACAATGGTTTGTATGCGATCATCAACATGCATGGTGATGGTTATACTACTTTGGATGGTGGTTGGCTGTTTTGTGGATCTTCCAACCAGACAGCAATCAAGGCAAAGTACAAGGCTGTGTGGAAACAGATTGCAACTAAGTTCAAAAATTATGATCAGCATTTAGTATTTGAGTCTATGAATGAAGAATTCGATGGAACATACGGAACACCTTCATCCACGGCATATGCAAATATTAATGCTTACAATCAGATCTTTGTAGACACAGTTCGTCAGACAGGTGGCAACAATGCAAAGCGTTGGCTCATGATCCCGGGATGGAATACCAATATTACATATACAGTTGGTAATTACGGATTTTCCCTGCCAACAGACAATTACAGAGACAGCAGCATTTCTACTCCAAGAATTATGATTTCTGTCCATTACTATGATCCATGGGATTTCTGTGGAGAGGAATCTTCTAATGTAACACAGTGGGGAGATACAGCAACAAACAGCTCGAAGACATCTTCCTGGGGTGATGAATCTGCTCTGAAATCACAGTTTTCCAGCTTGTATAACAAGTTCGTAGCAGCAGGTTACCCGGTAGTGATCGGTGAGTATGGTTCAATTGATAAGTCAGCATACGATTCTACAAGCGCTGCACAGAGAGCGGAATTTGCAAAAAAAGTATGTACTTATGCTAAGAAGTATGGCATGGTGCCGGTCCTTTGGGATAATGGTTATACGGGCACATATGGTTTTGGCGTGATTGACAGAAGTACCTGTAAAGTAACACAGCAAAAGATTATTGATGCCATTGCATCAGTATATCCAAAGAGCAGCAGTTCCAACAGCTCTAGCAGCTCCAATAGCTCCAACAGTTCCGCATCTTCTTTAGAGGGAACATACTATATTAAGAGTTCCTTCAGTGGTTTATATTTGGACGTTGCTAATGGCTCAGCTTCTAACAATGCTAATGTGCAGCAGTATACGTACACAGGCACAGATCGTCAGAAATTCAAGCTGGTAAAGGATTCCGCAACAGGATATTACTATATTTATACAGGTGCCAGTGGATATTCAAAGGTAGTAGATGTTGCAGGTAAAAGTACCGCTGATGGCGCTAATATTTTGCAATACAGCTATAAGGGTTCCAACAACCAGTTATTTGACATTCAAAAGATATCAAATGGAGCCTACGCGATTAAGACAAGAGTAACCTCCAGTGCTTCCTGCCTTGATGTATATAATTGGAGTACGGCAGCAGGCGGCAATATCGCTCAGTATTCTTACTGGGGTGGTGCCTGCCAGTTATGGATCTTAGAAAAAGCATCAGACACAAAGGGCACAGACATCAGTCTGTCAGCCAATGATCTTACTTACGGAAATTATACAAATGCCATTACATCAGGAAGTTTTACAATTGGAGCATCTTCTGGCAAAAATGTAGCGGTGCTTAATCGCAACACTACTGTAAATGGCACAAGTTACAGCAAAGTATTGCAAATGAATGGTGGTGGTAACAGCACTGGAAGATATATCAAGTTTACGGCAACGGGAGCTTGTACGGTAAAAGTTACGGCAGCATCCACATCAACATCCGCATCCAGAACATTGCGTCTGGCATCCGGTAGCGTAGGTGGAAGCACAGTAGGAAATGCTACGATCACAGGAACACCATCTACGGTAACATACAAAATTCCTTCTGCAGGTACCTATTATCTGTATTCAACGGGAAGTGGAATTTATGTATATCAGGTTAATGTAGCATATTAATGAATTGTCACAACTAATCATCACAAATAATATAAAATGATACAGAGGGCTTTTTGATGCTAGAGATTTCAAAAAGTCCTCTGTATTTTATCTGAAAATTTAAAACAGTATTCATTTTCGTTATACAATATATTAGGCTAAGTAAAACTTCCCATACCGGGAGTTATTGACCAAACCACATATTGCTTATTATGTCGATGGTTTAATTATATTTTGCAGCTGACATATAGTGAATAATGCCATCAAAAAACTATAGCAATTGCCTTGCCGCAATTAGTTTTCATAGTGATTTCTAAATTTTGTTGTCTCTGATGTATGATTTACATGCCTTTCGGAAACTCGAAGTCCCGGAAGCAAGGTATTCATCATTT
>ERZ791919.2855-NODE-2855-length-11532-cov-5.177311_pt1 | contig 11532 bp, 10 predicted proteins | sample MGYA00510137_ERZ791919 | MGnify/ENA primary metagenome ERZ791919 (study PRJEB30046, sample SAMN00792059) | human gut metagenome | study: EMG produced TPA metagenomics assembly of the A metagenome-wide association study of gut microbiota in type 2...
GTACCAGTCCCTGCACACCACCGTCATCGGCTCCCAGGGCATTCCCTTCGAGGTACAGATCCGCACCTGGGAAATGCACGAGACCGCCGAATACGGCATTGCCGCCCACTGGAAATACAAACAGGGCACCGGCTCCGGTACGGAAAAGGACTTCGAGTGGGTCCGCCGTCTTCTGGAAAGCCAGCAGGATGCCGACGCGGAGGAATACGTCCAGTCCCTGAAAATCGATATGTTCGACGACGAGGTCTTCGTCTTCACCCCGAAGGGCCGCATTGTCTCCCTGCCCTCCGGCTCCACGCCCATTGACTTTGCCTATGCCATTCACTCCGGTGTGGGCAACGCCATGGTGGGGGCCAAGGTCAACAACCGCATTGCCAACATCGACACCAAGCTGAAAAACGGCGACATCGTAGAGGTCATCACCTCCAAAGCCGCCAAGGGGCCCAGCCGGGACTGGCTGAACATCTGCCAGAGCAACCAGGCCCGGACCAAGATCAAGCAGTGGTTCAAGAAGGAGAAGCGAGACGAGAACATCATCCACGGCAAGGCCTCCTTCGAGTCCGAAATGAAGCGCTCCGGTCTGCCCCTGTCCGCCCTGAATGACCCCGAGCTGGAAGGCGCACTGCTGCGCAAGCTGGCCTTTGACAACTGGGACGATATGTATGCCGCCATCGGCTACGGCGGCCTCACTGCCGTGAAGGCTGTGGGCCGCATCCGGGACGATATCAACAAATCCATCAAGGCCCAGGCCGGGGAAAAGCTGCCCCAGTCGCCTCTGCGGGTGAATCCCGACAGCGAGGCCGTCAAGCAGAACCGCCACGCGGTCAACGGCGTGATCGTGGAGGACATTGACTCCTGCATGATCAAATTCGCCAAATGCTGCACCCCCGTTCCCGGGGATGCCATTGTGGGCTTTATCACCAAGGGCTTCGGCGTTTCCGTCCACCGGGCGGACTGCCCCAATGCCCAGAACCGGGAGGACCCCAAGCAGGCAGGCCGCTGGGTTCGGGTCCGCTGGGCCAATATGGAAGAACAGCCCTTCGAGACCACCTTGGAGCTGGACTGCATCACAAGAGACGGCCTGGTGCTGGATGTCGCCCAGGCGCTGACCACCGCCCGGGTCCGGGTCAAAGAGCTCAGCGGCAGGGACCTTGCCAACGGCCGCAGCACCATTACCGTCCGCTTTGAGGTGAAGAACACCGCCGAGCTGAATGCCATACGCACAAAGCTCCTGAATATCCGCGACGTCACAGGCTCCAAGCGGGGCCAGAATTAAAGGAGGCCCATTTATGCGTGCGGTTTTAACAAGAGTCAAATACGCCTCCGTCACCATTGGCGGAGAGGTCGTCGGAAAAATCGGGCAGGGTTTTCTGATTCTGCTGGGCGTTGGTCCGGAGGACACCGAAGAAACCTGCCGCGTCCTGGCCGAAAAGGCCCTGGGGCTGCGGATTTTTGAAGACGAAAACGGAAAAATGAACTTAGGACTGGAGGCCGTCCGGGGAGAAATTCTGGTGGTCAGCCAGTTCACCCTCTATGGCAACTGCCGCAAGGGCCGCCGCCCCAGCTTTACGGAGGCCGCAGACCCTGAGCTGGGGAACAAGCTCTATGAGCAGTTCTTAAAGGAATGCGAGCGCCTGGGCTACCCGCCCCAGCACGGCCGGTTTGGGGCAGATATGAAGGTGGAATCCCTGAACGATGGCCCCATCACCCTGATTTTGGACACCGACCAGCTGATGAACACCCCCAGAAGGAGCTGAGTGTATGCTGAAGATCCACGTTCTCCCCCTGGGAGATTACCAAACCAACTGCTATATCGTTCATGAAGAAAACAGCACCGATTGCCTCATCATTGACCCCGGCTACGAGCCGGAGATCATTTCTTCCTATCTGGAGGAAAAGGGTCTGACCCCCGAAGCGATCCTGCTGACCCACTGCCACTTTGACCACGTGGGGGCCGTCAAGGATTTGGCGGCGCAGTATGACTGCAAGGTTTTCCTCGATAAGAAAGAGCTGGCCATGCCCCCTATGCTGACAAACGGGCCCCTATACTATACGGACAGCTACGGAGATAGCGACACGCTGACGCTGGCCGGTATCCCCATTCAGGTACTGGAAACCCCGGGCCACACCCCCGGCTCCGTGTGTCTGATTATGGAGGACACCCTATTTTCCGGAGACACCCTGTTTGCCGGTTCCTGCGGGCGGACGGACCTGCCCTGTGGGGATGCCCGGGCCATGCGGGATTCTCTGCGCCGCCTGGCAGCCCTTTCCGAAAACTACCGGGTCTGCCCCGGCCACGGTCCCAGCTCCACGCTGAACCGGGAAAAGCAGACAAATCCCTATCTATAAAAGGACGGACCCATGATTCAACTGACTTTATCCGGTCATGACGACCGTTACGCCGTAGAGCAGCTTCTGCTGTCTCTCTTCCCTGAGAGTGCCCAGGTCCAGGCAATTTCCGCCCTGCACCGAGGGCAAACCTGGCTCACCTCCACGGCAAAAATCACCCTGGACGGCCGGACCGTCAGCGCCTCCCGGCGCATCCGGGCAGCGGAAGAAACCGTCCGGCTGCGGCGCAGAGCCCTGCAGCAGAGCGTCTATCTGGCGGCAGTACAACTGCTCCCCCAAGAGCCTGCCTGGGGTGCCCTGGCCGGGGTTCGCCCAACCAAGCTGACCACCAAGTGCCTTTTGGAGGGCGGAACACCCAAAAGCGCCGAAAAGCTCCTGAAGGATGTCTATTTCGTCACACCCCAGCGGCGACGTCTGGCGGTGGACTGCTCTGTCTCCACCGTAGAGGCTGTGCACAAGACCCAGCCCTCCGATGTCAGCGTCTATGTGGGCATTCCCTTCTGCCCCACCCGCTGTGCCTATTGCAGCTTTGTCAGCCGCACCATTGGCAAGAAAACCGAGCTGATGGAGCCCTATCTGGAGGCACTGCTGAAGGAGATTCAGTGCACCGGCGCGTTTCTCCGGCAGTCCGGAAGGACAATACGCAGCCTTTACATGGGCGGCGGTACCCCCACGACCCTGACAAGCCCCCAGATGGCCCGGCTTCTGGACGCCATCCGGGACAGCTTCGATTTGTCCCGCTGCCTGGAATTCACCGTAGAAGGCGGCAGACCCGATACCCTGGATGCAGAAAGGCTGCAAACCATCTTTGACCACGGCGCAGACCGGATGAGCATCAACCCCCAGACCATGGAGGACTCCGTACTCCGGGCCTGCGGGCGGCCACATAAGGCCGAAGATGTTCTTCGCGCCTACGGCGAGGCGGTGGATGCAGGCTTCCGGGACATCAACATGGACCTGATTGCAGGCCTGCCAACGGATACCGTGGATGGCTTCTGCCGCAGTCTGGACAGAGTAATCGATCTGAACCCCGCCAATATTACCGTACATACTCTGGCGCTGAAAAAGGGAGCGGACCTGTTCGAAAAGCGGGAAAACCTGCCCTCTGCCGAGGATGTAACCCGGATGGTTGCCTATGCCGAGGACCGACTCCGGGCCGTAGGATACAAGCCCTACTACCTGTACCGGCAAAAATATATGTCCGGCTCCTTCGAAAACGTAGGCTGGAGTCGGGACGGACGGGACTGCCTGTACAACATCTACATGATGGAAGAGACCCACACCATTCTCTCCCTGGGCGGCGGCGGCATGACCAAGGTGAACCTGCCGGATGGACACCTCACCCGCTTCCACAACCCCAAATTCCCGGAGCAGTATATTGAGCAGATCGATTCCGTACTGGCGCAGAAAAAAGAGATTTTCGCGCTGCTGGATTCTCTGGATCCCGCGAAACAGGGGCTCATCTGATCTTCTCCGGCTTTATCTCACCGAAAGGAATTGCGTATTTTGGATACTTTCATTACCAATGTCACCGCTGTGACCATGACCCCCGGCACCGAGGTCCTCTTTGGGGTCAACATCGGCATTACCGATGGGAAAATCGAATTTATCTCCAAAAAGGTCCCGGAGGAAATGCCGAAGACAATTATTGAGGGCACCGGCATGGTGGCCATGCCAGGCCTCATCAACTGCCACACCCACCTGGCAACCTCTGTGCTGCGGTGCTTCACCGATGACCTGACCAATAAAGAGGCCCTGGAGGCCCTGCTGCAAAAGGAAGCCAAGATGGACTCCCGCAGCGCCAAGGCAGCGGCTCTGCTGTCCATTGCGGAGTGCCTGCGCTTCGGCGTGACCTCCGTGTCCGATCTTTATTACTACCCCAACGCCACCGCCCAGGCCGTGGCCGAAAGCGGCATCAAGGCCAATCTGGCCCTGTCCAGCTATCGCTACATCGACCAGAACGAGGAATTCGACTTTGAGACCGACGAGCAGTGCCGGGAGCTGCAAAAGATTGTGGACAAGTGGCACGGCTATGACAACGGCCGGATCAAAATCGATGCGGGCATCTTCGCAGAATATACCTCTAACTATCCCCTCTGGGAATCTCTGGCGGGCTTCGCCAGCGAGAAGGGGCTGGGCATGCAGCTGCATCTGAGCGAAACCCGGAATGAGGTGGACTCCTGCCTGGACCGCACAGGCATGACCCCCGGGGAGCTGCTGGCCTGCCACCGGCTCTTCGCTGTCCCGGCCACGGCTTCCGGCTGCGCCTTCCTGGAGAGCGAGGAAGCCAAAATGCTGGGCAAGAAAAAGGTAAGCGCCGTGGCGCTGCCCCTGTCCGCCGCCAAAAACGGCCAGCCCTGCGCCCCCATTACAGACCTGGTGAAGGCCGGTATGAATGTGGCTCTGGGGACCGACGGGGCCATCCAGGCGGGCAATTTGGATATGTTCGAAGTCATGCGGGGCGCTGCCATGTCCGTCCGGGCCTCTAAGGGAGACCCCTCCGCCCTGCCCAGCTCCGCCGCCCTGATGATGGCCACCTTCTGCGGTGCCCAGGCCCAGGGTAGAGCCCAGGAGTGCGGTATGCTGAAAGAGGGTATGGATGCCGACCTGGTGCTGGTGGACTTCACAGCACCCCACCTGATGCCCTGCCACAATGTACTCACCGGTCTTGTGTATGCCGCAAAGGGCGGTGACGTGGCCATGACCATGGTCCGGGGCAACATTCTCTACCAGAACGGCCGCTTCCCCACCATCGACCTGAACACCGTGGTGGAGGAGCTGACAACCTACGCCATCCCCAAGCTCTTCACAAAGGAGGAAAATGATGTCGAATAAGCAGGAAGGTCAGAACTTTTTGCAAGGCACTGCCATATTGGCCATGGCCACCGCCCTGGTGAAAATCATGGGCGCTGTGTACAAAATTCCCCTGAACGCCATTATTGGCGAACAGGGCTTCGGCTATTTCAACACTGCCTACGAAATCTACAACGTCCTGCTTATGATCTCCACCGCCGGGCTTCCCGTTGCCATGAGCCGCATGATCTCCCAGGCCAATTCTCTGGAAAATTACAATCAGGTCCGCCGCATCTACGCCGCAGCCAGAAGTATTTTTTTGACCTTCGGTATCGTCGGCAGCGTGCTCATGACGGCCTTCTGCCGCCAACTGGCCCGATTTCAGAACCAGCCGGATGCCTGGGCCGCCATCGGCTTTCTGGGGCCCTGTGTGCTGCTGATCTGCATCATTTCCACCTTCCGGGGCTTCTTCCAGGGACAGGGTAATATGGTACCCACCTCCGTCTCCCAGGTTATCGAGGCCGTTGTCAAACTGGTTGTAGGCATGGGGGCAGCCGTGCTGCTGCTGCGCTCTACCGGCTCTGTCTCCCTGGCAGCCGGCGGTGCCATTCTGGGTGTCACTGCCAGCTGTCTGATCAGCGTGGTCTATCTTTTTATCGTATTCCGGAAGCATTTCCAACGCCTGCCTCGCTCCAAGGACAAGCCCTGGAGTTATCAGGAAACCGTCAAGGCCCTGCTCTTGATTGCCATCCCCATTACTCTGGGCTCTGCCTGTCTGCAGATCATTACGGCCCTTGCCAGCAAAATCTACATGGGGCGACTGCTGGCCTCCGGTATCTCCCAGCGTTCTGCGGACACCATGCGTGGCATCCATGTCATGACGCAGACCATCTTCAATATGCCCTGCGCCTTTATCACACCTATTACCGTCAGCATCATCCCCGCCATCACAGCCCAGCTCACCACCGGAGACCATGCGGATGCCCGGAAAACCGAGGAATCCGCTGCCCGGATTACAGGACTTATCGCCATCCCCTGTGCCATCGGCCTGGCTGTGCTTGCCCGGCCCATTACGGCGCTGCTTGGCGGCTACACCGGTGAAAAGCTGGACCTGGCTGCAAGGCTCATGACCATTCTGGGCATCTGCGTCTTCTTCAACGCCGTGGTGCTGGTCACCACCGCCATTATGCAGGCCCATGGGAACGTGATTCTGCCGGTGGTGAATATGGCACTTGCAGGCGGTATACGCCTGCTAAGCGTCTATATTCTCGCCAGGAATCCAAAAATCGGCATTGTTGGTGCACCCATCAGCAATCTGATGTGCTATGTGCTCATCTTTCTGCTGAATCTGCTGTCTATTCATCATCTTTACAACGATGCACCGCAGATTCTGCCCAATGTGCTGCGGCCTTTGCTCTCCGGCCTTCTCATGGGGGCCTGTGCCTACGGATGCTATCAGGCTATGCTGACGGCGCATATCGGCAGTCGGCTGCTGCTCTGCGCTGTGCCGGTATCTGTGGGTGCAATCGTCTATCTTGCCGCCGTTATCTTTCTAAAAGTTCTCCGTAAGGAAGACTGCATGCTGCTGCCCAAGGGGGAGAAAATTGCCCGTTGGCTGCATTTGGAAAACTGAAGTTGATACGATCAAGCATCAATAGATCCTATAAAATCAGCAGGGGTCTCCCTTTTCAGAAAGCCCCCTGCAGTCGTGTTCTGGCAGACAAAATCCACCGAAACCGCGAAAATCTCCGCTGCTGCAAAGAGAGAGGAATCCGGCTGTCCGGCCCTGCTCTGGGAAGGCCCAAGAAAGGCAAGGAACGGAACAAGGTTCAGGATTACCGGGACGAATGCGAGCTGGTAGAAGTAGCGCGCAAATTCAGCCTGGGAAAGCGGAAATGTGGAATGGGTCTGGTGACGGCGAAGCTGGAAGATACAGCTGCGCATGTGGTTGCTCTGCCCATTCTGCTGCTGAATCTGCGAAAGATTCAGTACGCTTTTTTACAATTTCTGGATTGGCTGCTCGGCTTTTTGCAACCGTGCGAAAAACTGAGGGTTGTTCAGTAGACATTATCATAAAGGGATGAAAATGCTAGTAAGCAGGGTAAAACGGCAGCACTGAACTAACGGCAGAGTCCTGATATTAGGATTCTGCCGATTGGAAAGATCTGCTGACCTCGGCGGAAGGTCTATTATTACCTCACCAATCTTCAGGGCGATGTAATGAGCATTGAATCCAGCGACGGCACCCCTGCGGCGAGTTATTGCTACGATGCCTGGGGCAAGATCCTGGCATCGACCGGTGAGCTTGCGGAGCTGAATCCTCTGCGATATCGTGGGTATGTGTATGACCAGGAGACGGGGTTCTACTACCTGCAGAGTCGGTATTATGATCCGACTGTCTGCAGATTTATAAATGCTGATTGCTATGCCAGCACAGGACATGGAATTGCAGGCTACAATATGTTTGCGTACTGCAATAATAGTCCAGTCTCTCAGCTTGATCCTAACGGTGAAATTGCAATTACGACAGTAATTCTTATTGGATCGGCTGTTTTGGGGGCCATAAGTGCTGGGTATACAGCTTACAAAGAGTATAAGGCTGGGAATAGTACTGGTCGTATAATTGGGGATTCCGTTTGTGCGGGATTTGCAGGCTTTAGTGTTGTATATTCTGGAGGTATGTCTTTATATCAATGCTACCAGAATTACTGCTACCTAAACGCGCTTTCTCCCGTTACTAGTATTGGAAGTTCAGCCAATATATCAAGTCAGCTTCAGTCGTGTGCGGATACAGCAAATTCAAAAGTTTCAGGGTTTGGTCATGTTGCGGGAACAAAAAAACACGCGGTCTTTACAGCAGAAGTCAACGCTCTACAAAACAAAACATTGGCAACGGAAGTGTCGTATTTGAATGGCGAAATCGTCCCATATGGCACCAGAGGAAGCATCCGCTTCGATGTGTAGCAGTACAATCAGAATGGCATTCCTATTGCCGCATGGGACTTTAAGACAGGTACAGCTACTTTAACTGCGGCAAGAATCGAGCAAATGCAGGAACGGTCTGGTTTGTTTATTCCAATTTGTATAATAAAATGAGAGGAAAATATGGAGGTAATACGAAAGATTGTTAATCAAATTAGCCCGTATATGAAAAGCTACGGATACAAATTCTCCCAGAAGTGTTTCTATCGGATTCAGAATGATATAGCGTATTGCGTGCAATTTGATGTGCCCAGTGGCTTCGTGTATGCGAGTTTTTTTATAATGCCATTGTATATGCCTTGCAAAAACCGATACTATACGTACGGCAATAGGATTTCTTCCCTTTATAATTCTAGATCGTTACCATTGCCACGAGCGGCGAATGATGAGGAAATAGAGAAATGGTGCACATTTCTTTGTTACGATCTTGAAGATAAAGTGTTTCCTTTTTGGAGGAAGATTTCAACGCCAAAGCAATTGGTTAATGTTGTTGAGCAAAAAGGATATTCAACGGGCCCTTTTTTCTTGTGCATTCCTGTGCAAATTTCCAGACTTGAGATGTTTTCTTATTTGTATATGGAAGAGTTTGCAAAGTTGTCTTTAGTTATACAAAGATACCCACAGGATGTACAAATTAGTAACTCCCTTACACAAACAATACGCAATTCATATTTACATGAATCAGAAACTGTTGCGCAGCTAATGCATGAAGATGTCAGCGAATGCCGTAGTTTTTGCACTGAAACAATCGAAGATACTCTTCGCAAGTGTTTCAAATAAGTTTACAAACATATTTACTTATGTTATTGCAAAAAGGGAGGATGTATCAATGGAAGCGTTTCAATCTGTGACAACGTGCCCCCCAAATGGCATGATAGATGCACGTTATCTACATCTGGAAGCGGAATTTTTCGAACTGGAAAAAAATCGGTCGGATTTTTTACTTAGGTCATTTGTGATTTGGTGTGAGTCTCTCTTTTCGGAACAATTTGTTGTCGACTGGAATTGGAAAGAAAGAAATGTCAAGGTAGAAACATTGCTGGACAGAATAAAGCAGGAAGGCACTTGCTTTGCTGGTGTTGAAGCAGCGGTTCAATGCGAGAGGATTTATAATAAGAAAACATTCCGTGCGTATAAGAAAGAACTTTGGTATCCAACCACATGCGGTAAGAGAGATACGGAAATATTTAAGGATTATTTTGATTTTTACAGAGAACGGGTAGCTCAAATAAACAACAATCAAATTGGATGGAAAGATGCCATTTTATCCTTCTTTAACGAACCAAATCGGATTGCCCAGACAACAATTCAACGTTTGGAGGTTGAGGGATATGTAATAAGGACACCATATTTTTCGAATGCAAACCTATTCAAGGGGAAAATAGGATTGTCCATTCCCATATTCTGCCTGAATAAGCAGGTTTCAAGCGTGGCGGAGCGGTTTGCGATATTTCTGAACGAAATATCCTGCCAAATAGCAAATATGAACGGGCGCGTGGCTGTAACGCCGATAGACTATCCCTCTAAATGTAGCGGGCATATGAAGTATTTCGGCGACGAATCACCTTTGCAACTGGGACCAGTACCCAATGGCTACTTTCCAATAGAATGGTATCAGTACTACTATATTTGTGGAGCGGAATGGTTTAACGTCATTTCGCCATTGGCGCAGACACATTTGCCGATGCTATTCAACGATGCTGAAAATATACCTGAAATTTTTGTAAAGAAGCATTCCAATGGAAGCGTTAACTTGAAACTGCAGATGGCCCCGGATTTGGTTGATGTTGGTGATTTGCGAAAAATGAGAGATCTACTGTACAATGGGCTATATCCGGGGGTGGAAAGAATGGCAAAAAAAGATTTTCTAGATCCGCAGCGCACGGGCCTTCTTTCAAAGCCAAGAATGAAATGGGAAATTCTCCCAATCCATGAAGAGGAAATAATTGAGACAGAGGATGAGATTCTTTTTGTCCACGCACCTTGCAAGGGTAGCGATGTATAATTGCCTTATCAGGAAGACTGTTGATGTGGGGTAATTGCAGAAAACCGGGAGAATGCCGTTGTTCTGGTAGAGGGACTTGTCCTGCAATTTGTTGAGCAGAAACGTATCCTTGCCGAACCGGATTAAATACTGCCGCTGTGTGAGTGCTGAAATGGGGAGGAATAAATAGTGAAATGAATATTACACATATACAACTATTGCATGGGTGTCTGCTATCATCTATTGCTCATGCAATTATGTCAAATAAGTATCCTGAGTTAGCATATGAACAATCGTGGGATGGTAATAATTTTTCTACTCAAGATGGATGTGGGCTCAGGGGTACAATTACTTTTGTAGATAATGCTTGTGTTGGTGCAATCAGAAATGAGCACAAAAAAGCAATTCAAGGCTATGATGCAATTAAGGTGTGTATGTCGGATTTCCCTGATATGTTGCAGCTTACAGCAGAGCAAGAAGCATTGCAATACTTATTTGTTGATTACAAGAACCAATATGTTCCTGCCGTGACAAGTCTATTCTGGTGCGATGACGACGGTTTACATATAAGTCGGGATTGTGCTGAATCTTTTCAAAATGATATTAGCCTATTTGAGAGTTGCTGTTTGCCCGTTGACTTGGAAATTCAGGCCCTGTCGGATTATTACAATATGAATTCAAACGCTCGCCGTTTGTTATACGACTTATGGGAAAAAAAGAAAGACTGCTTTTCCCAAGAAATATTTCTTTCCAAGGAACAGAAGGCCATGATTCCTGGTAGTCAGATTCATATTGCCTGCAAAGAATCGTTGTCCGAATTGAATATTCTTGTTTGACTCACATTACACTGAATCAGTTTGCGTACCGCGCAAACAATCCAGTCAACCGATACGACCTTGACGGAAACGCATCTCTGCCCAACTGGGCAAAAGTTGCGATTGGCGTTGGCATTATAGCCGCTGCGGCTGCTATAACTGTGGCCACGCAATTAACGGTGCGGCGACCGGCTTCATGACTGGAACGATTACCGGTGCGATAACAGGTGCGGTAACATCTCCCTATTGCTTTGTAGCCGGAACCACTGTTTTGACCGCCGCAGGGGCAGTGGCCATTGAACAGATTCAAGCTGGCGACCAGGTATGGGCATGGGATGAAGAAACCGGTGCGGTTGGCATTAAAAAGGTTGTCGAGACCTATGTCAATGAAACAGACGAGCTGGTCCATGTTTTCGTGAACCAGGAAGAAATTGTAGCAACACCTAGGCATCCGTTCTACTCCCCCGTCAAAGGATGGACAGAGGCGGCACAGCTCCGTGCCGGCGACATACTGGTTCTGGTCAACGGCGAGTATGTAGTTGTTGAGAAGATTCAGCACGAAATTCTCGAAGCACCAGTCGCTGTCTACAATTTCCATGTTGAGGATTA
>ERZ791919.2856-NODE-2856-length-11530-cov-4.134553_pt1 | contig 11530 bp, 10 predicted proteins | sample MGYA00510137_ERZ791919 | MGnify/ENA primary metagenome ERZ791919 (study PRJEB30046, sample SAMN00792059) | human gut metagenome | study: EMG produced TPA metagenomics assembly of the A metagenome-wide association study of gut microbiota in type 2...
GGATCTTTAATCAGCCGCAGGATATTATCATACGTAGTCCGTGCTTTTTGCTCTGCTGCAAGATCTTCATGAAGATCTGTAATCGGATCTCCCTTCGATTGAAAATACGTTGCAGTCCACGGAGCTCCGCTGGCTGCCTGTGGCCATAATGCCAGTGTATGATCAACATAATACGGTGCAAAACCGGAACGTTCAATTTCTTCCGGTGACAAATTCTTCGTTAGTTGATAGATAATCGCACAGATCATTTCCATATGGGCAAGTTCTTCTGTACCAATATCAGTCAGTATTCCTGTTACCTCTTTATATGGCATCGTATATCGCTGTGAAAGATAACGCATAGATGCAGCTAATTCGCCATCCGGTCCACCGAACTGACTTATAATGATCTTCGCCAGTTTCGGATTCGTCTGGGTTATCTTCACAGGATATTGAAGTCTTTTTTCATAATTCCACATAAATCAGCATCCCCCTTCCTGCCACGGCCATGGTTCATTGATCCAATTCCAGCAGTCACTGTTTTCGCTGACTGTATCTACAGTTAAAGGTCCATATACCTCTGCATATTCTTTGAGTGCTTCAATACGTTTCTCTTTATATTTTTGAAAATAGTCAAGTGCTTTCTGATTTTCAGGATGTGTATCTAAAAATAATTTAACATCATCCACCGCGAAACTAATCTGATTTATATATTCAAAAAGTTCTCTTCGATTCATTTCATGACAATTGCAACTCATTTACAGCATCCTCCTTTTCCTCGAAATGGTTTTTCAAGCTCTTGAAAAATAGTTCCACACTGAAATCCATAACCGAGATCGTGAAGTTTTCTCCACTGCTGCCATGGGACATAAGCCATCGCAACCGGAAACTCTTGCAAAACATCCGTTTTGCTGTAATCGCCAACACACTCATCGCAACAGTAATTTTTCGACTTCTGCTCCGGAAGTGGAGGAACAGGAATATTGCAATGAAGCTGTCTTTCATTTTCTTGCCTTGTTTGTGACCTGTAATTTCCATTCTGACAATAACAGTTCGTATTCCTATTAGAACAATATGGTGCCATAAAATAAATCCTTATATCTTTTTTGTTATTGTATGGAAGATAAGAAAAATTGTGAACAACAGCAAAAGGGATTGCCACGTGACAATCCCTAAGCATAATACATTCACTTAAAAGTAGTTTTTATTTTGCACCTAAAGTAACTTCCACTGTCTTCTCTTCATATTCTCCATTACTCTGTGGAATCTGAATTGTCAGTGACACCTTATCTCCTTTGGCATAATATTGAAGCTGTTCCTGAAGATCATCCATGCTTGATACGGTTGTTCCGTCAATTGCTGTGATAACACTTCCTTTTGCCATTCCGGCAGCCTCTGCTCCACCGCCTTTTGTAATTTCTGATACATAAACACCTTCCGGCATATTCAGCTGTTTGGAATATTCAGCCGGCACGCTCATTCCTTTGATGCCAATTGCACCCTGATCTTTTTCTGCAACCTTTGTCTTTGTTGCCTGATTCATCAGATTCTGGATCAGATCGGATACATCACTGATTGGAATTGCATATCCGACACCTTCTACAGAATCACCAACCAACTTGGATGAGTTGATTCCAATCACTTCGCCACTTGCATTTACAAGTGCTCCACCACTGTTTCCAGGATTAATGGCTGCATCTGTCTGAATCAGTTTGGCATCACTCTCTGTTGTCTCACCAGTCTGCTCGTTTGTTTCAGAAACAGAACGATTCAAAGCACTGATTACACCAGTTGTTACTGACTGTCCATAGCCAAGTGCATTACCGATTGCAATCGCAGGTTCTCCAACCTTTAACTGTGTGGAATCTCCGAGTGTTGCTACCGAAATTGCTTTCATTGTATCATCTGAAATAGAGTCAAGTGGAACAGCCACAACAGCGATATCATACTCTGAGTTTGTTCCTTTAATATTCGCCTCAACGCTTGTTCCATCATCAAACGTAACTGTTAATGTATCGCTTCCTGCTACTACATGATTATTTGTAACAACCAGAAGTTCTGAATCATTCTGGGAAATAATGATTCCTGTTCCAGCACTTTCGCTCTGTTGCTGCGACACACCACCAAAGAAATCCTGAACCTGCTGCACACTCATATTTGTAATTGATACGATTGATGGCATTACATTTTCCACAATACTTGAAACATCTGAAGTTACAACACTGGAAGATTTGGATAATGAAGCATTGCTGCTCACAGATTTGGTTGCCGTAGTATTGGTCTTCGTCACACCGGTCAATCCCAACACTTTACTTCCAACAACATTTGATGCCAGAAATGTACCACTGGAAACAACTCCAAACAATAGTGCAAATCCTGTCACTGCCACTGCTTTGGGAATTTTCTTTTGTGGTTTCTTACCATGCGGTACTTGATGTTTCTGACCACCCTTGTCATCATGAAATGGTGTTTCACCCTGTCCGTTTCCATTCATTCCATCCGAATTATAATAATTATATTGATTCTCCATAAAGATTACCTCTTCTCTTGTTTATTCTTTTTCTTTGATGTTTACATAGTAACTCCGCATTGTGATAAATCTGTGTATAATCAATTAATAAAGATTGAAAAGAACGATAGAAAAACAGGATCAGAACTTTCTTCTTGAACAGTTCTAATCCTGTCTATATGTTTTCAACTACCTAATCAGTATCTTTCATCCTTCTCTTAAACTTAAAGATCAATGAAATCTACATCATAATCATCTGATTTTTTTCCTTTTTTTGATTTCTTAGCTGATTTCCCTAAATTTCTTGTATTTCCTGTCGGTGCATCATATTCATCAGCATACTCATCATCGTAATCATCATCAAAATCATAATCCGCATACTCATCATCAAAGGCATCGTAATCATCATTAAAATCATCATCATAACCATCGTCATAATCATCATCTTTTACTTTTTTACGTCCAAACGCCTTTCTATCTGACTTCTTAGCAGCAACCGGCTCGTCATCTTCTTCATCTTCAAAAGGAATATCATACTCGTCATACAAATCATCAAGTTCCTGATTTCTATGCACAAGTTTTACTGCAAACATAATCATAAGAACAAGTAATACAACTACGATGAGTGCTCCTCCAGCCAGAAGAACAATTGGATGCTCTTTTACAAGCGACTCCAGTTTTCCAACAATCCCTTTTGCTTCCTTCTTTGTACTGTCTGTTGTCTGAACATCTACACTCTGATAAGTTCCATCCTGTGAATCATACTGATAGAACCCTTTTTCACCTGTTCTTGTATTCACTGCATACAGAAGATCATAACGATCATTCTCCGGGTTTGCCCAATATGGATACGTCTGATCTGCTACTGTAAGTTCCCCTTCCTGGTAAGAATCCGGAAGTTTTGCTCCTCCATTATCTGCTAAAAGAATAATAGATGTTGTATCAGAAATCTTCAATTCTGTATATGGAACAAATGTAGAATCGTCCTCATTGTAGAGGAAAAACTTTCCTTCTCCGGAAGCATCTACCAAATATCCAAGTGTAACACCAGCCTCATTAGCAACAAACTTGTGCTCTTCTCCATTGAATGTCTTTGTAGTCTCACTGTATCCTACCGGAATTGCAGATGTTGCAAATTCTTCTGAAAAATTGTAATCTGTTCCGTTCACACTTACTGTGATATCTGTAGCCGTACCTGCTGCTGTACTGCCAGTTGCCTCAACTTCTGTTGAACCATCATCTGCCTGTTCAATCTTAATTGCGGAAGATCCCTGATCTAATGTCAGCGTCTCATCAGAATACAGATAAGCCTTTGAGCTGTCAACTGTGATCGTTGTGTCTCCCATCTTCAATGCTTTAAACGTCATTGTAGTACGAAGCTCTGTCGCTGTTCCGTCTCCGCTTCCTGAGTATGTAAGCTTGCCATCACTGTCTGCTGTTACACCCTCTCCGCTTTCAAACTGAAGTGCAGAAGTATCATAACTCATTGTAATATCTGCATCACCAACAGCTGAATCACCGGATCTCACAACAAGATCTACACTTACTTCCTCTCCAACCTTTGTCTGTGGATCAGAGAACATCAGAGAACCATCAGCTGCACTTACGATTGTGCTGAACATTGGCACTGTAAGACACAGTGATAATGCTACTGCCGCTAATTTCTTTGCTTTCATATAATTACCCCTTCTTTTGTTGTCTTAAACTTATATACCATCCTATTGTACACTGTTTGAATAGAGTTGTCCACCCGGAAGCGAAAGAAATCTCATGTATCTTAGAAATCATAATTTACAAATTACTTCCTATCTTCAAAAATAATAATGAATTGTAGAAAGTTTCTCTGGCTGATAAACAATCTGCTTACTTAATCCACTTCCTGCATCTGGAAAAATTTCAAATGCATTTACCGGTATGAAGAATCTTTAAGCATTGTGATTGCATACTGTGGAATTGGTGGATATAATGCATAAAATAATACAGTAATAAAACAATATATATTCCTTATTCCTTTACGTTTTAAAAATACACAGGAATAAGAAAAAGCTGCCGCTGTCATCACACACTGAATGACTATAAAAAGAAAACACCCTATATTAGAAGAACAGAAGAACCTCTGTCCTATCCAGATAAAACCTCCAAATAGTATTGTATCAAAAACCGGGTGATGATCCTGCAAGAATGCTTTTCCTTGAATATAACTTAAAAACATTTCAATCTGTGTTGATGTATCCCAAAAACTACTATAGCAAAAATACAAAAAAGAATTTTTATTATACTAGCTATCAACATAGTTAAAAGTATAACAAAAATAACTGTAACAGAAACACTATTTCCAAATAGAAAGCTTGTTCTATATATATTCATTGATACAACAAACAGATACTATCGCCATAACTAATGAACACATCAAAAGCAAAATCACAAATCTATCTTCTCTAACTTAATCATTTCTCCAAAAAAATTTTTCTTGTAACAAAATTGTAAATCATAACAATCGCTGTCACAAAAATCTTTGCCAACATATAAAAAACATGTACTCTCGACACAAACACCCACATTAACAATTGATTTAATCCCAAACCAATCACGCTAAGTAAGATAAAAACAATAAATTCTTTTTTCTTATCTCCATCTTTATCTACATCAAATACCCAATGCACGCTCAAGATATAGTTATATATAACTGACACCACAAAAGAGATTCCACTTGAAATCAAATAATTAATCCCACAGAATTCTGTCAACGCAATCATTATACCATAATCAATCAGGAAAGCCGTCCCACCGACCACGCCAAACTTTAATACCTGAGCAATTAGTTTTTTCATTTATTCCCTCTCATTTCCATCTGATTTAACATGATTTCATATAATTGTCTGTGTTTCTTTACAATCACTTCCAATATCATTCCACAAACCCAGAGTAAAATTCCTATTAAAGCAATTACCCCTGATACAATCAACGTTGGAAAACGAAGCACAAGCCCTGTCTTAAAATACTCTAATAATATAGGGATAAAAAATGTCAATGCGATTACTTCCAGCACTACAGCAACACTCGTAAAGAACGCAAACGGTCTATATTCACGAAACAATGTCGCAATTGTCGAAAGCACTTTCATTCCATCAGAAAATGTGTTCAACTTTGATACGCTACCCGATGGACGATCTCTGTACTTTACAGGAATTTCTTCAAGAAGGAAATTTTTATCTACCGCATGGATTGTCATTTCGGTCTCAATCTCAAATCCTTTTGACAGTACAGGAAATGATTTAACAAATTGTCTGCTGAAAGCACGATATCCGGTCATAATATCACGTACATTATTATCAAATAATTTGTTGATAAAGAAACGTACCATACGGTTTCCGGCATTGTGGAAGGGACGTTTATTTTCCATAAAATAAGTGGATGACAGGCGATCACCGATTACCATATCCACCCCCTTTTTCAGAACCAGCTCTGCCATTATGCGGGCATGTTCAGCCGGATAAGTATCATCTCCATCAATCATAATATAACAGTCGGCCTCAATGTCACGGAACATACTCCGAATTACGTTCCCCTTTCCCTGACGATACTCATATTTCACAATAGCTCCTGCTGCTCTGGCGATTTCGTCTGTATGATCTGTAGAATTATTATCATAAACATAAACATCTGCTTCTGGCAAGGCTGTCTTATAGTCTTTTACTACTTTTTCTATTGTTACGCTTTCATTGTAACATGGTATCAATACTGCTATTTTCTTCATCTTGTCTTTTCTCCTCACTACATGCAATCATTATAAATAAAGGAATCGTAGTCATCATAGCATAGCTGTAACGAAATTCTGCCTGAACCGGCGTTGCAATAAACAACGAAAGTAAAATTGCTGCAACCGGGAAAAATGGGGCAATTGATTTTTTTCTGCAAATTGTGACCCCTGCCAAAAGAATCATTGTCCACGTATAGAATCCGATACTCCACAACAATCCTAAGATAGGAATCTGTTTATATAATGTTTCAACAAACCGCATAATGTTTAGCACACACCCCGGCATCTTTGAATCCCGATACATCCCCCAGCTATTTTCTTTCATCATCGTTGTTGTTACCCAATACTGAATATCCGGATACCAATATCCCTTCGTCTGATCAATCTGTGCTTTCAAGTAAGTAGAGGGATGTTCTATCCCTAGCTCAATCCATAATTTAAAATAGTCTATCTTATGTTCTGCAATATATTCCTGGTTTCCTGTCTGACGAACCAGTGTCTTGATTGGATCCGAAAGTGCCGGATCATATTCTTTTTTTATTTGACTAACATCTACTGCTTTTGATAATAATTTTTCTTGTTTTTCCGACAAAGTACCATCATCCGCTATTACTCTGGCAATATGCTGTGCCGGAATTGATAAGGATTCTATCGTATCCGGAGGTGTCACTCCATAATATTTTAATACGGGGCCTTTATAAAATAACGTCAATGCAATCGTCATCACACTAAACAAAAGAATGCTTCTTCTATTTCTTTTCAAGAAAAGAAGAAAAAATGGAACACACAATAAATACGCATAAAAGCCATTACTTCGAAGAATACAGAGTAAAAGTCCCATAATTAAAAAAATCAGTGATGTTCCAATTCCTACTTTTCTTTCTCCTGTCATACGCCAGACAGAAACTGAAAAACAAAGAACAACCGCTCCCATTGCCACATCTTTCCAAAGGGTTATTGCATAAAGCGCATGAAAAGGAATAAGAGCAAAATAAATCACACAACCATAAAGAAACCCCCGCTTCATATGTTCTCTATAGAAAGTTGTAATCAGGTAAGCAAATGCTGCCGCCATCACTCCCATCTGCACTACCACACATACTGCGACCCCTGCATTTACTGTATGAAATAAATAATATCCAATTTTATAAAACAATCTATGGAACATCGTATGAATCCATGGCTGATGATTACTAAAGGATCTAAGACCAATCGCCTGCTCTAACTGCCACTCTGCATCATCTGTAATGATTCCTGGATAATATGCCAGAAAATAAGGCAGCCAGCACAAAATACAAATAAAAAATACACGTATACCAAAACGGAACGGACTGATTTTCTGAATATCTGCTGAGCGTAAATTACACCTAGACAATTTATAAACGAGTATTCCTATACATTCTCTTAATAACAGATAGATTCCAAGCATCGAAACAGCATATTGAATTATCAAAAAAATTCCTTTTTCCTGGTAAACATCATAATTTCCCATTACCCAAAAAGCAGCAAATACACCTGCTATGAGATTCACTACTATCTTTTCTGTTTTTTCCTGTCCCTGTCTGATTGTCTGTATTCTGTCAGATTTAAGGAAAAACCAAAGGATAATCGCCAAGGGAACTACAAACACATTAGATGTTTGTAATCCCAAAGTCCAGACAACTGCAGCAGTTATAAAAAATAAACGAATAAAGATGTTATGTGTTATAAAAACACATTGTGCTTTCCATTTTTCCATCAATCTTCTTTTTTCCTTCCCAAAATTCCCTTCACCCTAAGTACAAGTTCTTTGAACTCATCCGGTTCGACCACATAATTTACCCCAACAATAGTAAATACGCTTACAGCCACCATTCCGATTGCATAGAGGAACCATATAATAAAAGATGCCATATTCTGAGGAATAACATATGTTCCAACAATACAAAGAAATGCAACTGCAATTCCATTTCTTACAATCCGAATCAAAGATATCTTTGCACATCCTTTCACCAGATGACGACTTGTATAAAACACAATATCAAAAGAACGATATCCATAAGAACATACTGTACCAAGAAGAACTCCTGCCATGCCTAACTTCCATACCAGCCCAAGAGAAACTGTAATATTTATCACAGCTTCTAAAATCGCCTGATATCTCGTTTCCTTATAATGCCCTGCTGCGCAAATAATCGTCAATCCCGGAATCCTTACATTCTGCATCAGAACAATCAAAGTAAAAAGGAGTCCCAGCAGAGGACGCACATACTGCACATCTGTCAAGTTAACCGTATACACTCCAACAAACGGCAAGATCAACACTCCCATGCAGGCAATCACAATAAACATGATTACAAAATACATATACTCATAACTTGAATAGCTCTTTTTTAGTGTCTCTTCCTCATTCTTGGCGATCACTTCTCCAAATCCTGCGGTCAGACCATTCGAAAACGATGTCATCAACTGATTCACTGCATTAACTACCATCATATAAACTCCATAGACACTAACCTCAAGAAGGGACTTTGTACCCAGGCAAATTGTGAGTACTGTTGTATCAGTATTGTTCACGATAATACCAACAACCTGATGTAAAAGTGCTGCATTTTTCTGCTTTAATGCACTATCCTTTGGTTCTGCATGAAAATCAAGTTCCGGATATTTCCGCTTTGCATAGATTTTAACTAACACCAGGCGAAGCATATATACACCAGTTGCTACTGCCTTTACAATTAAAACACCTGCTCCAATATAAATCAGAAATATGGATACAACCATATTAACAACTGTACCTGCTGCCTGAATTAAAGCAACTACATATCCTTCTTGGTTTGCTGTTAGTAATACTCTGTATTTACCAAGAAAAAAATAATCCACCAGTGTACTTCCCGACAAAACAATAATCATCCACCTCACAAGACTATTATCTAATTGTCCTGAAATGAAATACGGATATACGCCAACAAGAACTATTGTCAATGCAAGAAATAACATTCCTGATTTATTATAAAATTTTCTTGAAGCTGAAAGAATAGAATTCACTTCCCCTGTTTGATTTAGGGCAAGTGGCGTATAAAGCGCAACTACCGTCGCAGTCCCCACGCCTGCTTCTGCAAGTCCTAGATAAGTCAGAAACTGATTTACAGAAGTAATCATTCCATTTACACTGGATCCATAAGCCTCAAGAATAAAACGTGGCAATATCAATCCGGACAAAAGAACAATTACCTGCAAAAACAAATTAGCCACCATATTCTTAAAAGCCTGTTTTCCTCTCATGAGTTCTCCTTTCCTGCTTTTTGTCTACTAGATATTGTCTGAAAGATTTTATCTATAACCTCCTGGTCAATATTTTCATCGAACTTACGTGCAAAGAGATGTGGGGCATTCATCAGTTCTTCATAATCTTGATTTCTCCAGACATATGGATTCCCCCGTTTCCAGTCTATCAAGCGAAGACAGGCAAAATAATCCTCCTCAAAGGAATATACATTCTCTCTGTATTTTGAATTCCACACCAATGTCTGAACAAAAAATTCATCACAACATAATGTTTTCTCAAACAGCTTTTTTATCAGATTTTTCTGTTCGATGATATATTTTGTCAGTGAATGTGTAATGCTTACCCAATTAGCCCCCAAGCAATATTCCATTTCTGGTTGATGTCTCCTGATTCCGAGTCTGCGTTGCAGAAATAAGGAAATCTTTTCCATAAAGAAATAAACTCCCTTCTGTTTTCTTCCAATCTTTTCCTGCCAAAAGCGGTACTGCTCATATTTATAAGCAGACTCTTTCCAAAAAGACTTCGGACAGAAATAAATGAACTCTTTTCCATCATTTGCATCAAAAAAAGCATGGATCTCATCCTGTGTTTTTAATGGAAGATCCACTCCACTCAGTAAATGATAATATGCATAACTATTTTCTGCTGCCGCTTCAAAAAGATGAAGCTCACTTTCAATCTGACTATATCCTCCCCAGGATTCCTTTACTGGATACACAAAAAAAATCCCAGATTTTTTCACACATTTTTCAAATCTGGCCCTATCGTAGTTCACTCCAACACCTATATGAATATAGATATCATTTCTTTCATCATCAAGAAGCCGTAACAATTTTTCTAATAAATCAAACTGATGATGTGCCTTAATTAAATACGCATGTCTCTTCATCTATTTTTTCTTTTCCTCACTCATGAATACCATCTTCCTGTACAAGCCCGTATTTACGCACAATACAATAGATGAAATCTTTCTCTTTGGCTGAAAATATGGATTTCGTAGGATTGTCAGGATATGCCCGCGAATAAAGCGTTTCAAATCCTGATATCCTTCTAACTTCTTATAATCCTCCTGTAACAGCATCTTATCCAGAACAATAAAGCGTGACCAGATCCAGAGGCACTCTGCCTCCTGTGTTAGTGATGGAAATTTCTCTTTCACTACTTCATAATTCTTTGTATAACCATCTATTATGTCAAATACTTTCGGACGGTATGCCTTTCCGGTAATACTGTCTTCTCGATGAAGATAATAATACTTCGGCTTTGTTCCTACTGCCACTTTCTTAATTCGCTGCATAAGGTCTACTGTATAATAAATATCTTCATACAATCTTCCCTTCGGAAAACGAAGATCTTCGATACAGCTTTTCCGGATCAGTTTATTCCATATTTCTCCACGGATCGTATGCCCCCTGAGGATACAGCGAAAAGCCTCTTCTCCTGTGCAGACAAAATCCACCTCTTCCTTTTGTGTCTCGATTCTGTCTTTATACACTTCATATAAGCCACATGTTGCCATATCTGCTCCGCTATCTTTGATACGTGTATACATATATTCAAACATATCATTTTCAATATAGTCATCACTGTCTAAAAAAATGATATATTCTCCTTTTGCATAGGGAATTCCAGCATTTCTGGCATCACTAAGTCCACCATTTTCCTTATGTATCACTTCCACTCGATTGTCCTGTTTTGCATATTCATCACATATTTTTCCACACTGGTCGGGACTCCCATCGTCTACCAGAATCACCTGAATATCAGAAAATGTCTGTCCCAAAATGGAATCCACACACTTTCTTATATATGGTTCAACTTTATAAACCGGTACGATCACACTGATTGTCGGCATGATATCTCCTCCATTTTATTCATAGTATGAAAGCAAAGTCTGCGCAGCGCTTTCAATATCATATCCTGCTTTTGCAAATGCCTGCCTGATTCCTGAATTTTCTTCTTCGCTCCTGTCTTCTCCTTTGTAAGAAAGAATCACACGGCTCCATTCCTTTGG
>ERZ791919.2858-NODE-2858-length-11520-cov-21.219538_pt1 | contig 11520 bp, 8 predicted proteins | sample MGYA00510137_ERZ791919 | MGnify/ENA primary metagenome ERZ791919 (study PRJEB30046, sample SAMN00792059) | human gut metagenome | study: EMG produced TPA metagenomics assembly of the A metagenome-wide association study of gut microbiota in type 2...
AGATTCAGCCTAATTTTTTGTACTGTCAAAAAGTTTTAGCGGACAGTAATAAAATTCTTTTTTTTGTCGCCGCTGCGCATAATCATCGGTCATGAATGTCGCTTCGATGGTTGGTTAGCGTTGTCGAACCAGAAGCTCAGCGACGTGTCAATGTAACCTTTCACAAGACGCTTCGAAAGGCTCAGCGACCGAACTTATAGGCACAGTGGCCGAATGGTAAGCTAAGCGACCAGACGGACAGATCACTTACGCGAGACGCTTTTCGAGGCGCTCGCGGATGGCGGCGATGAAGTCGGCGGAGTTCTTTACCTGAGGAGTCACGCCTTCCATTAGGTTGGCGAGATCCTTGGTCACGATGCCGGCGTTGAGGGTGTCGAAGCAGGCGGCCTCAAGCTGGTCGGCATAGTTGACAAGCTCAGGAATGTTGTCCATCTCGCCTCTCTTGCGGAACGCGCCGCTCCACGCGAAGATCGTCGCGATCGGGTTCGTGGAGGTCTCCTCGCCCTGGAGGTGCTTGTAGTAGTGACGGGTCACGGTGCCGTGGGCTGCCTCGTACTCGTACTTGCCGTCAGGGCTGACGAGAACCGAAGTCATCATGGCAAGGGAACCGAAGGCCGTGGAGACCATGTCGCTCATCACGTCACCGTCGTAGTTCTTGCAGGCCCAGATGAAACCACCCTCGCTGCGCATCACACGTGCGACCGCGTCATCAATAAGGGTGTAGAAGTACTCGATGCCGGCGGCCTCGAAAGCGTCCTTGTACTCCGCGAACACCTCCTCGAAGATCTCACGGAAACGTCCGTCGTACTTCTTGGCGATGGTGTCCTTGGTGGCGAACCAGATGCTCTGCTTGAGGTCAAGGGCGTACTTGAAGCAAGCGTGGGCGAAAGAACGGATGGAAGCGTCGGTGTTGTGCATTCCCTGGAGAACGCCGGGACCCTTGAAGGTGTGGACTATCTGCTCTTCCCTCTTGCCGCTCTCGCCTTCGAAGACGAGCTTGGCCACTCCCGGTTCCTCGACACGGATGTCAACACTCTTGTAAACATCACCGTAGGCGTGACGGGCGATGGTGATAGGCTTCTTCCAGAACTTCACTGCCGGAGAGATGGAAGGGATGGTGATAGGTGTGCGGAACACCGTACCGTCCAGCATCGAACGGATCGTTCCGTTCGGACTCTTCCACATCTGATGCAGGTTGTACTCGGTCATACGCTTGGCGTTAGGAGTGATGGTGGCGCACTTCACGGCAACACCGTACTTCTTGGTGGCGTTGGCGGAATCGATTGTCACCTGATCGCCGGTCTCGTCACGATGAACGAGGCCGAGGTCATAGTATTCTGTCTTCAGATCAACAAATGGAATGATAAGCTCATCCTTAATCATCTTCCACAGGATCCTTGTCATTTCATCACCATCCATCTCTACGAGAGGAGTGACCATCTGAATTTTTTTCATAATTGAATATTAAAAATTAAAGTGTTTTACGAATATGATTACCTGGGCACCTCAGGCTTGCAAGCCCCCTGAAATGGACGCAAGCCTAAAGTGCGCGATTATGATTATTTGCTCTTCTGGGCGGCGTAGAAGTTCATCAGGCAACCGTCGGCGAGAATCTCCCTCTCATCAGCGGTCAGATTCTGGAAGTAGAGATGAATGTCCTTCACACCTTCGGCGCTGATCACCTTGGCGTCAATCTCCTCCTTGCCCGAAAGGATGGCCTCACGGATGCCGGGAACATAGACGAAATCGCCGGCTACATATTCAAAAGGAGTCTCCTTTGAGATGGTGAAAGGAACGATGCCCCAGTTGATGCAGTTGCTGCGGTAACGCTTGGTGGCATATTCATAGCAGATGTTGGCGTCGCCGCCGAGCACCTTCTGGCAGGAAGCGGCCTGCTCGCGGGCTGAGCCGTCGCCAGGCTTGTTGGCGAACACGCATGAGCCGAACGAGGTGTCCTCCGGTTTGGCGCCCACCTTGGCGAGGGCGTCGAGAACGTGCTGCGGAGCCTTGCCGGCGCGGCGCTCAAGATCCTCCGCCTGGATGCGCTTGCTGATCCCGACATATTCAGGAACACGGCGAGAGAGAGCGAACTCGGAGAGTTTCAGCGGGTTGGAACGGTAGCTGGAAGTCTCGCCCGAAGGGATGAGCTCGTCGGTCGTGGTGACAGGGTCGTGGATGACAGCGGCGAGTTCAAGGAGCATGTTATCCTGCATCGGGTACATCTTAGGCCAGTCCTTGATGTTCGGTCCGTAGCGGAGCTCGACGGTAGGGTCGGCCTTGCCGAATCCGTAGTAGATGCGGCTCTTGTAGATGCGGTCGTCGAAGGAATATGGCTTGTGCGTGTCTTCGTACTGGATGTCAGTGGCTGCCGTGATGACTCCACCGTTGGCGGCCGTGGCGGCGATCGAGCGCGCGTCCATCAGGCAGACAAGGGAGATCTGTCCCTGTCCAGGCTTCGAGCCCTCGCGGTTAGGGAAGTTGCGGGTGGTGTGACGGATCGAGAGTCCGTTGTTGGCAGGAACGTCACCGGCTCCGAAGCAAGGTCCGCAGAACGCCGGCTTGATCACAACACCGGCCTCAAGCAACTCCTCGGCGATGTGATTGCGGGTGGTCGCGAGATAGACAGGGGTTGACTGTGGGTAGGCTGACATCGTGAAGTAGTCGTTGCCGATGGTCTTGCCCTTCATGATCGCGGCGGCCTCGCTGAGGTTGTCGTAGGTACCTCCGGAGCAGCCGGCGATGATGGCCTGGTCGGCGAAAGCCTTGCCGTCCTTCACCTTGCTCTCAAGATCGATGGTGATCTTGTCGCCAAAACGCTTCTTGGCATCTTCCTCCACTTTCTTCAGGATTCCCTCAGGATCAGCCTGGAACTCGTGGATCGTGTAGGCGTTGGATGGGTGGAACGGAAGGGCGATCATTGACTCCTGCTTGGAGAGATCGATGCGGATCATCGCGTCGTAGTAGGCGATCTCACCCGGCTGGAGCTCTTTGTAGGCCTCCGGACGCTCGTGCATCCTGTAATATTCCTCAACCTTCTCGTCCGTCACCCAGATAGAACTCAGACAGGTGGTCTCGGTGGTCATCACGTCGATTCCGTTACGGAAATCGGTAGGGAGGAAAGCCACGCCAGGGCCGGCGAACTCAAGCACCTTGTTCTTCACGAAACCGTTCTCGAACACGGCCTTGACGAGGGAGATGGCCACGTCGTGAGGGCCGACACCCTTCTTAGGCTTGCCTTCGAGCCAAACCAGAACAACCTCAGGAGCGTTGATGTCCCAAGTGTTGTGGAGGAGCTGCTTCACAAGCTCACCGCCGCCTTCGCCCACACCCATGCAGCCGAGCGAGCCGTAGCGGGTGTGGCTGTCGGAACCGAGGATCATGCGGCCGCAACCAGCGAGAGCCTCGCGGACATATTGATGAATAACCGCCTGGTTGGCAGGAACATAGATACCACCGTACTTCTTCGCGGCGGAGAGTCCGAAGATATGGTCGTCCTCGTTGATGGTACCACCGACAGCGCACAGAGAGTTGTGGCAGTTGGTCATCGCGTAAGGGATAGGGAACTTGTCAAGTCCGCTGGCGCGGGCTGTCTGGATAATTCCGACATAAGTGATGTCGTGTGAAGCCATCGCATCGAACTTGATGCGCATCTTCTTGCCTTTGCTTCCGTCCACATCGTGGGCACGGAGAATTCTGTAGGCGATAGTGTTTTCGCGGGCCTCATCGGCAGATGGCATTCCTGCGGCATCGTTGACGATAGTCTTGCCATTTTTCAGGTAAACGCCATTGGGAATCAATTCTACCATAATAAAATTAGTTTTGTGTTAATGAATATTGTTAATTATGCTTTCTATAAAAATCGTCAGGGACAGCATGTCGGCGCTTCCGCCGGGCGAGATGTTCTCCCTGATGAAATCCTTGTTCAGAGACGACAATCCGCTCTCGCTGAAGTCCTCAAGAAGCCTTGCGGCCTCGGCTTCGGCGTGGGCGAGACCCTCCGCTCCCCTCCTGTGGAGGATGTTGGTGTCGTCAAGGGTCGTCATTATGTGAAGCAGCGTCTTATGGCAGCGGAAAGGGTCGCATTCCAAGCTGAGATAGTACGGCAGCCAGTCGGCGAACAGTTCCGGATAGGCCGCGCGGGCGTTCTCCAGAGCGCCGACAACCTTGAAACTTCTCTTGGCCTCGGCTCCGTGCGTACCTCGGGCGGAAGGGATCTCCGACGCGGCGCGGGACACAAGCTCCTTGAATGAATATGCCTCCACAGCCCCCGTGGAGCAAGCCAGGCAGGAGGCCGCGGCGACTGACAGGCCGATACAGAAGAGGGCTCCTTTGTGGGTATTCACTCCGCCGGTGGCCTTCAGCATCGCTTTTTCGGCCTCGATGCCGATCTCCTTTATCTTTGCCGGGTCGATGTCCTTGGCGGACTCCACAGCCAGTCTTGTCAGATAAGGCCTTAACGCCGAGATGCTTTTGGACATCAGCGCATAGTCCATGTCCTTGTGGGCACCGTTGTCCCGCCTGTCCACGAGTCCCGGTTTGGGGGTCGTGTCGAGTTCCAACCTCAACGCCCGCTCGGCCAGGTCTGCGACCAAGTAAGGGATGGTGGATTTTGGAATATATTCCATCGCCTCCTTGAAGCTGCCTTTGTCCAAAGCCCGCCTTAACGAAGTGGCGCTGAGCGGTTTGCCTTTTTGCTCAAGTCTTGGAATCTCTACGAAGTTAGGCAATATCTCCGCCATCAGCTCGTTGTAGCGGCGGGTAAGCGCATCCTCCGGCTCACTGCCGGCAAAACGCACCGTAACTCCAAGAGGCTGAGCGATGTGATTCACAAACAGATCCAGATCAAGGGCGATCTGCGTGTCCGTGGCATCATCCAACTTCTTCAGGAAATATGTCGGGAATGTCGCCGCCGAGATGGCGTAGTCACTCCCCCCGCAGACAACCACATTGTCAAGCCCGGCGCAACCGGCCTCGATCATAGCCTTTCTTTCGACGTAAGGGAAACGCGACCTATCTTCCTTAACAACAATCACATAAAGATTGTCAACCTGCGATGCGGCCTGCTCAACCAGATAGCGATGTCCTTTAGTGAACGGATTGGCGTTCATCACGATGGCCCCGTTCCGGCCCGGACGGGCAAGCGAAGCCAAGTACTTCTTGTACTCCGGAAGCCCTCCCCTGCCGTTCTCCATCAGAATGGCCTTCGGCGCTGACGCAAGCAACCCGAACCCAAGGCTTTTGAATATTCCTTCGTTCTCCGGCTTTGTGAAAGCTTTGACCGAATCCCGGCCTTCCTCACGGGCAATGACAATCAGTCGGGACACGAGGATATTCATAAGTCCCTCGCTGCGAGCGGATTCCGACACCGCGACGCACTTGATGACGTTGCCGTCCAGACCGCCGCCGGCAAGGATTTCGTCTCCGTCCTCGTCGCGTGTCACCACCACATAACGGTCCAGCGGAGCCAGTCTCAACCCGTTGGCGGCGAGGAAAGCCTCGACCCGTCTCCGGACAGAGTTCAACGACAGCGGAGCCTCGCTTATGTAGTGACGGTTATCGCACATAGGACTCAATCATTTCGTCAATCTTCGCGGTGAGCTCAGCCATAGTGTGGGTACGGTTTCGCATACAATAGCGAGCCTCGTTGTCACAGACAAGACATTTTCTCGGACTCAGGCCCACCGACTCCCTTGACATAGGAACTCCGTCAGCGTCAATCACATCCAAATCAAAAAGGCGGCCGAGCGGATAAGTGTCCTCGATCCGGCAGGTCTCCTTTTTGGCTTCCTCGTTGGAAAGCGGGGTGACGAGATAGGCCTCGTAGCCGGTCGGCAAGTCTCGCAGTCTGAATTTGAGCATCGAGTCACCGAAAGCCGAGACCAGAGCCGTGACAGCAGCCTGGGCGACCACAAGCGATTGCAGATTACGCTTGACCTTACCCGGCATTATGACCGTGAGGCAGACCAAGGTCTTTCCAGGGTAACCTTTCAAAAGTTCCTTCTGGAAAGAAGCCCGTTCCTCACGACTTGCCAGCAATTGGTCAAGCGTAATCTCCATAAAAAACAGTCTTAGTCCTCGATGTTCATTATGACATCCATCACGGAGCCGTCACGGTTCATCACGACTCCCACGACCTTCTCTCCGAACGGAAGCGGATCAGGGACTCCGATGGACTTCAGAGCCAGTTCCTTGAGGTCATGGATGTCCACGATCTTCAGTCCGGCCTCCCTCAGACGCTCGGCGATCTCAGGACGGCGCGGGTTGACCGCGATGCCATATTCAGTGACAACAACATCGACTGTCGAGCCAGGGGTGATGAGAGTCGTGACCTCGTCCACCACGCAAGGGATACGTCCGCGCATCAGAGGGCAGACGATGATCGAGAGGGCTGAGTCAGCCGCCGTGTCAGGATGTCCGCCGACCGCGCCTCTGATGACTCCGTCACTGCCGACAAGCACGTTGACATTGAAGTTGACATCCACCTCAAGGGCAGAGAGGATCACGATGTCGAGATAGTGCACGGCTGATCCCGGCTCATCCGCGCTGGCATATTCATTGGCGGAGACTCCCTTGTGGAAAGGATCGTTCTTGATTGATTCGGCTGCCACCCTGTCGAATGACTGCACGTCGATCAGGCGCTCGATGAGGCCTTCCTCGTGCATCTTGACCATGTGGGCGGTGATGCCGCCAAGCGCGAAACTGGAATGGATGCCTCGCTTGATCATTTCCTCACGAATATATTTGACAGCGGCCAGCGAGGCTCCGCCGGATCCGGTCTGGATCGAGAAGCCTTCCTTGAAATAACCGCTGTTGACAATGACTTTGGCGGCGTTCATCGCGAGCAGGATGTCGCGAGGGTTCTTGGTGTCACGGATGGCTCCGGAAGAGATCTTGGAAGAGTCTCCGACCGAATCCACGAGTACAACGTAGTCCACATCATGCTCGGAGATGGAGTTCGGTGTGTTCGGATAGTCAACGAGATCGTCGGTGATTATCACGACCTTGTCAGCGTACTGCGCGTCAGGCTTGGCGTAGCCGAGGGAGCCACAGATTGACTTGGCGTGCTCGGAGCGGGAGTAACCGCTGGCGTTGCCGGCAGGGTCACTGGAAGACGCGCCCAGGAACGCCACGTCTATGTGCAGGTCACCTTTCGCGATGGCGCTGCCACGTCCTCCGTGGCTGCGGAACACCACAGGCTCCTTCATCAGACCGTGTGAGATCTCCTTGGCAAGCTCTCCGCGAAGACCGGAGGTGGAGATCTTTGTGATCACCCCGTTCTTGATGTGGTCGATCAGCGGAGCGTGAACGTCTGAGAGGCTGGATGCGGCGAGGTGGAGATTCTTGAATCCCATCTCGGCCAGTTTGCCAACGACCATGTTCACAACCTTGTCACCGCCTCTGAAATGGTGGTGGAAGGAGATTGTCATTCCGTCTTTCAGGCCGCTGAGCCTGATGGCATCCTCAAGTGTAACCACCTTGGACTGAACCTTCTGAAGATCCTTGCGGAATGTGGTGTTTTTCGGAGTCTCTCCCGAGTACACCTTCTTGCCCATTGCGGCGGCAACCTTATCGACAAGCGCCGCCCTTTCCCTTATATTACTCATAAACTTCCTCCTTTGTTAATATGCCTGAAGCGATGGCGAGATCGATGGTGCGCTGAGCCCTGATGACAACAGGACGGTCAACCATCTTGCCGTTGACGGCGATGACACCCGAGCCGCGTTTCTCAGCCTCCTTGATGGCGGCGAGAATCTTCTTAGCCTTCTCGATGGCCTTCTCGGTCGGGGCGAACACCTCGTTCACGATCTGGATCTGACGAGGGTTGATGATGGACTTGCCGTCGAATCCGAGGGTCTTGATGAGTTCGACCTCCTTGCGGAAAGTCTCCATGTCATCGAGGTTTGAATATACCGTGTCGAGAGCGTCGATCCCTGCGGCCCTGGCGGCCACCACGATGGTCTCGCGGGCATAGAGCAGCTCGGCTCCGCCCGGGGTACGCTGGGTCTTGAGGTTGGCGCAATAGTCCTCGGCTCCGAGGGCGATGCCCATCATCCTCTTCGAGGCCTTGGCGATGGCGAAGGCGTTGCAGATGCCCTCGGCGCTTTCGATGGCGGCCATCATACGGGTTCTGCCAAGGCATCCCAGTTCTTTCTCGACCTTCTCAATCTCCGCCTCCAGCTCGCGGACATCGTCGGCGGTCTCGGTCTTCGGCATGCGGATCACCTGCACGCCGGCCTTCACGACAGCCTCAACGTCCTTGCGTCCGTAAGGTGTGCTGAGCGGATTGATGCGGACAACCATCTCAGTGTCGCCGTAGTCGATTGACTTCAGAGCGTTATAAACGAGCAGACGCGCGGCGTCTTTCTCGGCCATTGTCACGGAGTCCTCCAGGTCGAGCATGATCGAGTCCGGCCCGTAGATGAAGGCATCCTGCATCATTCCGGGATTGTTGCCCGGAACGAACATCATTGTTCTTCTTAATCTTTCCATAATCGTAACTGATTATCGGAATAACCCGCGCACCTTCGGTCCCTGGCGCCGCGACTTATTCCTCAACCTAAACTAAGCCCAAACATCTTTTCCTGTGGCGCGCACGGCGGCGGCGGTCACCCTGGCACGGATGGTGCAATCCCTGGCTCCCTTGTCAACCGCCTTGATGTCAGCGTCCTCCAGTCCGAATTCGGTAAGAGTTTCCTCAATGACCTGACGGATCTGTCTGCCGAACTGGGCGGCCACAGAACTGTCCAGGTCGATGTGCAGACCTTTCGTCTCGGCCGGGGCGATCTGGATCATGATGTCACCTGACTCCAGCGTTCCGGCTACAGCGTTCTTTACTTCCATAGCGAAATGTACGATAAAAAAGTCATTAGTGTCCCTGAACCCTCAGGGGCGTGTTAATAATTATGTGTCAATCTCAAACAAAATCAACCCTCGGCGACTACAATCTTTCACGTTATTCGGAATATTCCGAAAAATATATAACCACCGCAACGGGTCGCATCTTGTTCCGCCAAAGGTATGACACTTTTTTCAGTTGACCAAATTTCCGCCGCGTCTTTTTTGAATAATCATCATAAATACCTGCCGGCGACCGAAGAAATTGGAAAACTGTAGGCAAAGACGTAACTTTGGACGGGCATTAAGTAACCTTCAAAAAATAACCTGCCTCATCTTAAGGAATCTTTTCGGTCTATATCTCTTTGGCATAAGACATTGACTCGTAGTAATTTTTGTTCTGTCTATATACATCTGCGATTGTCGAGGAAATGAGCCCCTTGAAAATCAAATTATTAGAGGTATATGAATATTCTTTGGCCCGTATGTAGCTGGCAATGGCGGATTGCAGATCTCCCGCATTATGCTGCACCGTCCCAAGATAATAGAATGTCTTCATCTTCTCATCATCGGTTCCCCGGCGTTCGTAATACCGCACCGCCGGCGTTATGACCTTCAAATCTGTAGAGAATATGTCGTTCCTGTCCAGCGCCATAGTATAAAGCAGTGAATATCTCGCGCGGAGCGACTTGGTCCGAAGGTCAAGGGTGTCCACGGACTCAAGGATTGCAAGGGCGCTGTCGGGGTGGGTCCACATCACCTCATCGGCATTGGAAAGAGCTCGTTTGACATCCCTGCAAGAGTTCCAGACGCAGGAAGAAAGCGACAGAACACACAGCAGAATGCCGACAAGGCGGATTCCGACAACAGTCATGTTAACGGTATTTGATCTCATTGTCGATAAGTCTCAATTATGTGATGCAAAGATATTCAACATCCGACAAATAACAAAGGACGTGTCGCTCCAAGTGGTTTGTCCGGCCGAATTCTCAAAAAACTGATCAGCGTATCATCGACTTACGCATCTAAAAAAACGAGTGACTTTCCGTCTGATCAGATGAAAAGTCGCTCGGAAAAATTTTCAAAATACGTGAACGCCACATCTATGATTGACAAAGTCGGTCGGAAATAATTTATAAATCCGAAATATTTATGTAATTTTGCAGTAGAACTTCAGAATTGCATAGATATGGAAGCGAAGTACATCCACAGGGAATTATCCTCAGTACTTGAGGAAGCCTATCGATATTTCTCAGTAATAACCGTCACCGGCCCCCGTCAGTCCGGCAAAACGACGCTGATACGCAATCTGTTCCCTCATTTGCCATATTACTCACTGGAGAGCCTTGACATCCGGAGTTTTGCCGAGAATGATCCGATCGCCTTTCTGAATCAGAATGAGGAGGGAATGATTCTCGATGAGGTTCATAACGCACCGGATCTTTTGTCATACATTCAAGGCATTGTAGACGAGCATCCCGACAAGAGGTACATTCTCTCCGGTAGTTCGCAGTTCGCGATGCTCAAGAGGGTCACTCAGTCGTTGGCCGGACGTACAGCCGTCTTTGAGCTTATGCCTCTGTCATACTCTGAGACAAAGGATCTGACAGCAGATGTACCACTTGACAAATTACTGTTCAATGGATTTTATCCGGCAATATATTCGGGGCGCAATGTACCGGAATTTCTATATCCCGCATATATGAAAACATACTTGGACAGGGACGTGCGAGACCTACTGCAAATCAAGGATATGATGCAGTTCCACATATTTATAAAACTTTGTGCCGGGCGAATCGGATCTTTGTTCAAAGCATCAGAACTGGCAAACGAGATAGGTGTCAGCCCTAACACGATCAGCTCGTGGCTATCGGTGCTACAAGCATCCTACATAGTGACTCTGCTGCCGCCATATTTCGAAAACACAAGCAAAAGACTTACAAAAATGCCTAAACTATATTTTTTAGACACAGGATTAGCCTGCTACCTACTCGGCATCGAATCGCCTGAACAACTTTCACGAGACAAGATGCGCGGGGCGCTGTTTGAGAATTTTGTCGTTACAGAGGCTTTGAAACAACGATATAACCAGGGCAAAGAAAGCAATCTCTATTTCTACAGGGACTCGAACCAGAATGAGATTGATCTGTTGCTAAAAAGAAATACAAGACTATACGGTATTGAGATTAAATCATCAATGACTTACCACAAAGACTTCGAGAAGGCATTGAAGCGGATAGACGAATGGGTCAAAGCACCGGTAGATGGCAAAGCAGTTGTATATGCAGGCAACTTCGAGAACACCGCCGGAGAAATCAAACTGCTGAATTATACCAATATGGATGAGGTGCTGAAATAAGGTACTACATATCACGCATCGACAAAGACCTTTGCTCTATCTTGTAGCCGCTGAATTTTCCTGTTGCGCGGATAAAGGTCTCTATCTTTTTCTGTAAAAAACATCATACTGAATATCACCAAGTTAAGAAACCAGTATTTCCGAAACCGCTGTTTTGGAAATACAAATATAGCAATATTTCATTCTTTATCTTTCAGTCGAATGAACCAATATGAAGCCAATATTAAAAGAATAGCAGAAAAACTTTGAAGTCACTGATTCTTTGTCTATTTTCCTGTCTTTGACACTTTGATTTTGTAGAAACAAGTATAATTCAAGGCTCCAGA
>ERZ791919.2860-NODE-2860-length-11517-cov-6.092392_pt1 | contig 11517 bp, 9 predicted proteins | sample MGYA00510137_ERZ791919 | MGnify/ENA primary metagenome ERZ791919 (study PRJEB30046, sample SAMN00792059) | human gut metagenome | study: EMG produced TPA metagenomics assembly of the A metagenome-wide association study of gut microbiota in type 2...
TCATACAAAGCATGACGCGGCGGCTCATTTTTTCAAAAAGCCTCGCAGAGCCCGCGCCCGCCGGCAGAAGATCCGGGCTCGGTCAGCCGCACTCTTTTTTCATGGCGGAATATCCAATCAGCACCGTCCAGACATAGGCGCAGGTCTTGGGGATCATCAGCATCCCGATCAGCGGGACGGCGTCCGCCCACAGTACCACCGGGATATAAAAGCCGAAGCTCAGCACGATGGTGAGCCACATCCAGCGGGACGGTATAGCTTTCAAAAGCGGAAGAATCAGAATTTGCTGTACAGCACCCGGTAGAGAAACGCGGCAAAAAGATCGGGCGGCTCCCGTTCCTCCTTGTTCAGCCAGACGCACACCATGCGGAAGGCGCCGAAGGTCAGAAAGTTATAGACATACGCAAGCTCCGCTTCACTGTTGCTGCCGGAGAGCATTTTGCGCGCGCTTTCCTTCAGGCTGTCCATGGCAAACAGCTTGTGGGCGAATGCCGGGTCAACGTTGTTGTTGATGATCAGGCGGGCAAATTCCAGATTCTCCTCCAGATACCGGCAGGCGGCGGTGATGATTTTCTCCGGCTCGGTTTCATGGCGCTCGATGGCTTTTGCGATAAAGTCCAGCATATCCTTTTCCATATCGGTCAGCAGATCGAACTGACTTCCGTAATACTTATAAAATGTCGTTCGGTTCACGTCGGCTCTTTCACAAAGCTCCCGAATGGAAATGTGGTATATGTCCTGTTCCTTCAGCAGCTCGATCAGCGCGGCCTTCAGCAGGCGCTTTGTCATCGCAATGCGGCGATCCTCTTTTTTCTCCATGGCAGCCTCCTAAAAATGAATTTTTTTTAAACCCTCAACATTTCCCAACGGTGTGTTGATTTTTATTCCATACCGAAAGAACTGTCGGTTGAATAATCAACATGTGTTCATCATAATGAAACAAACGGAAAAAGTCAAGAAGGGTAATGCGCCATGAAAAAGCTTGCAGAGTTTCTTATAAACCGCCGCCGCGTTCTCACTGCCGTCATGCTTGCGCTGACGGCAGTTTGTGCCGTTCTCGCGCTGCGCGTTCCGATCAACCGGGATCGGACAAAATATCTTGCGGACAGCTCCGAAATGAAGCAGGGGCTTTCCATTATGGAGGACGTCTTCCCCGAGTCCGACGAGACGGCGTCGATCCGCGTGATGTTCGATGATCTGACCGCCGATCAGATACCCGAAATCAAAGCGCAGCTGGAAGCTATACCGAACGTAAGCGGCGTCGCGTACGAAGCCGGCAGCGAGGAATACAATAAGGACAATCACACGCTCTTTGTTGTGAACAGCCGGTACGATTACGACACCGACGAGGAGCACGCGATCGAAGCCGCTATCGAAGAGGGCTTCTCCGGCTATACGATGGCGTATGAGAATAACGATGCTCCGGCAACGGAGCTTCCGCTCTGGGTCGTCGTTCTTGCGCTGACGCTCGCCGTTATCATTTTGCTGGTCATGTCCGATTCATGGCTGGACCCCGTGCTGTTTCTCGTCACCATCGGCGTCGCCGTTGTGCTCAACATGGGAACGAACATCCTGTTCCCGTACGTCGATGAGATGACCGCAACGGTCGGACCCATTTTGCAGCTCGTGCTCTCCATGGACTATTCCATCATTTTGATGAATCGCTACCGGCAGGAAAAGGTCACGCACAGCGACAAGGTTTCTGCCATGAAAACGGCGCTCGCCGGTTCGGTTTCCTCCATCGCCTCCAGCTCGCTTACCACGGTCGTGGGATTGCTGGCGCTCGTGTTTTTGAGCTTCAAGCTCGGGCCGGAGCTCGGCATCGTGCTGGCCAAGGGCGTATTCATCAGCATGCTCTGCGCCTTCACCGTCCTCCCCGCGATGATCCTGGCAATGGACCCGCTGCTGGAAAAGACGAGAAAAAAATCGCCGCATGTTCCGATGGCGCGCTTCTCAAAGCTCAGCTATAAGACGAGATACGCCATGCCCGCCGTTTTTGCCGCGCTTTTTATCGCTTCCTTTATATTGCAGGGCTATACGCAGATCGTCTTCACGGAGGAAAACGACGACCCGCTGGCGAATGTGTTCCCGAAGAAGAACACCGTTGCGGTGGTTTACCGCAACGAGGACGAAGCGAAAATCGACAGCGTCATCTCCGAACTGGAAAAGGACGAGCGGGTTTCCGATATTCTCGGCTATGCCAACACGCTCGGCAAGGAGATGACCGCCGAGGACATGGGCAAGGCCGTCGCCGAATTGAGCGACGATGCGGAGCCCATCGGCGATAACCTCCTCCGTATGCTCTATTTCATCGCGGAGGACCGGAAAATGCCCGTGATAACGGCGTCTGACTTTATTAATTTTATAACCGACACCGTTCTTCCGGACAAAACCATCGGCAAGCACCTTGACGCCGCGCTGCGGGACAACGCGGAGCAGTTCCGAACGCTTGCCGACCGCACACGCCTGACCACCGCGATTTCCGTTGACGAAATGGCGGAGCTCTTCGGCATAGACCGGGCGCGTGTCGAGAAGCTCTATCTCTACTATACGATCCAAAACGGCGTTGCGGACAGCGGCACAATGACGCTGCCGGTCTTTGTGGATTATGTGCTCAATTCCGTGGCGGCAAACGAAACCTACGGCTCGATGGTGAGCGCCTCGGCAATTGCTTCCCTCCGGCAGCTGCAAACATATACGAATACCAATACCGTTCTGGCGGCGCGCAGCGCGGCCGATCTGGCCGCGCTGATCGGGGCGGACGAGAGCACGGTGAATACCGTGTTTATTCTCGATAACGCGGGCGACGTCAGCGCGCAAACTATGAGTCTGCCCGAATTCAGTTCGTTTTTGTGCGGCAGCCTGCTGCAGGATGCGCTGTTCAGCTCATATTTTGACGATGCCGCCAAGGCGCAGGCGCAGACGATGGACGCGCTGGTGCAGCTTGCCGTGTCCGGGCAGGGGCTGCTCCCCGACCAGATGGCGCAGACGCTGGGGATGGACGCGGAAAGCGTTTCCAAGCTGTACAGCCTCTACTTTTCCGCCGATCCCGCGTTCCAGAAAGAGGCGGCCGCCATGACGATGACGCTTACCGACTTTCTCCCGCTGCTGAAGGCCAACGCCCCCGCCGAGCAGCAGGCGCAGCTCGCCCAAACGGAGCAGCTTGTGAATCTTGCCGTTTCCGGGCAGGCGTTGGACGCGGAAACCATGGCGGGCGTGACGGGGATGACCACGGAGAATGTCGCGGGGCTTTATCTGATGAGCGGCACGGAGGCAATGACGCTTCCGGACTTTCTTTCCGCCGCGCTGACACAGGCGCCCGACAACGCCGGCTTGCAGCAGATGAACCAGCTCGTACAGCTCGCTGTTTCCGGGCAGGCGCTGGACGCTTCTTCCCTTGCCTCCGTGTTCGGGATGGATACCGCGCAGGTCTGCCAGATATTCGCGCTTGTGCTGGCAGGGCAGAAAACGGTGGCTCTTGCCGATTTCTCCGCATTTCTCGTCAACTCCGTGCTGACGGACGCGGCCTACGCCGGAGCTTTTTCCGAGGAGCAGGCGGCGCAGCTTCGCCGGCTGGATTCCATCGCGCAGCTCGCGGTCTCCGGCACACCGCTTGACGCCGGGACGCTGGCACAGCTGTTCGACACGGACACGGATACGATCACGATGGCATTCCGCCTGTACTTCGGCAGGGATATCAGCCAAAAAACAATGTCGTTGAAGGCGTTTACCGACTTTGCTCTGTCCGATCCTCTTGTGAGCGGAATGATGGACGCCTCCACGCTCGGCCGCATTCAGTTTTTGCAGGCGATTCTGAACGCCGCGATAAACGGAACGGCGTTCACCTCCGCAAGACTTGCCTCGTTCCTGGGCATGGATCCGGCGCAGACGGAACAGCTGTATATCCTCCGTATGGGGGAAAACGGCGGTACGGACTCGTGGACGATCTCTCCGCGCTCGTTTGTAGCCTTTGCCGCAACGGACGTGCTCGGCGACGCAGAGCTTGCAAAGCAGATCGATGAAAAAACCGCAGAGGAGCTTCGGCAAGGTCATACGCTGATTGAGGCCGTCGTTTCGGAAAAAGCTTACACCGCCAGCGAAATGACCGCGCTCCTTTCCTCTCTGACGGACGAGGTGACCGAAAACGAGACGGAGATCCTTTATCTCCTTTACGGAGGCGTGAATGACGCCGATCCCACGGAAAAAATGACGATTGTGGAGCTCTTTGATCTGCTCTGCGACAAAATGATGAACGACGGGCGCTTTGCGGAGTATTTCGACGGAGAAACAAAAAAGGAGATCCTCGACAGCAAGGCGGAGCTGGAGGACGCCGTCGCGCAGATGAGAGGCAAAGCCTACGCAAGAATGGTCGTCACCTCCGATTACCCGGACGAGTCTCCGGAAACGTCGGACTATGTAACCCGTATCGATACGCTCTGCCGGGAAAATCTCAGTGAATACTATCTGGTGGGCAACTCCGTTATGGTCAGCGAGATGGACCGCGCCTTTGACAGCGAATACCGGATGATCTCCCTGATCACCGCGATCTCCGTATTTCTTGTTGTGCTCATCGCGTTCCGCCATCCGATCCTTCCGCTGATCCTCACGCTTCTCGTGCAGTGCGGCGTATTTATCACCGTAACGGTCATCGGAGCCTACAGCGGCTCGATCTATTACCTTGCGCTGCTGATCGTACAGAGTATTCTCATGGGCGCAACGATCGACTACGGCATTGTGTTCTGTAATTTCTATATGGACAGTCGAAAAACCATGGACGTGACCGACGCGCTGCGCGCGGCGTATGAAGGCTCCATCCACACCATCATGACCTCCGGCTCCATCCTTGTGCTGGTGCTTGCCGCGCTCGGGATCCTTGTATCCTCGCCGATGATCTCCGATGTGAGCACCACGCTGTCCATTGGCGCGCTTGTCGCCATGCTGCTGATCCTTCTGGTCCTGCCCGGCATGACGGTTTGCTGCGACAGACTCATAAACAGAAAAAAGACCGAAGAAAAGACAAAAACGCCGTAAACCGCGGCAAAAAAGAAAACCGGCGGCGGGAGAACGAACTCTCCTCGCCGCCGGTTTGTGTTTTTTTATTGTGCCGGAAGCTCCACGGCAAAGACGGTGCCGCGCTCCGAGCTTTCCTCCACCCGAACAGAGCCGCCGTGCAGACCGGCAATTTCCCACACCAGCGAAAGCCCGAGACCCACGCCGCCGTATTCACGGCTGCGGGATTTGTCCACGCGGAAGAAGGGCTGGAAGATGCTCCGCCGGAATTCCTCCGGGATGCCGCTGCCGGTATCCGCCACGCGGATGTGCAGCATTTTGTCCTCCTGTGCCACGGAAATGCGCACCGACCCATCGGGGCGGTTGTACTTGACGGCGTTTTCCGCCAGATTGAAAAGCATTCGGTAGATCAGCGCGTCGCTTCCGATCATAACGCCGTCGCCCTCCCGTTCGAGCGCGATGCCGTTCTTCTCCGCCAGCGGCGCGAGATCCGTGAAGATCTCCTCGATCATCGGCGCGAGCTGGATCTGCTCGTTCCGCGCCACCTGCTGCAAATTGCTCATCTCCAGCAGCGTCTTGGTCATTTGCGTCAGCCGCTCCGTCTGCTCCCGCAGCAGTGAGAGAAACTCCGCCGTCTCCGGCAGTAGATCGGGATGCTCGGCGGAAAAGAGCTCCAGCTGCGCCTGCATCAGCGCCAGTGGTGTGCGCAGCTCGTGGGCGGCGTTGCCGGTAAACTGCCGCTGCGCGGCAAAGGCATTGTTCAGCCGCTCCAGCATCTGGTTGAAGGAGCGGCTGAACTGCCGGAACTCCGGCAGCACGTCCTCGTCGATCTTCATATCCGCGAGATTGTTCAGCTGCACCTTCTCCACCTGCGAGGCAAAGCTGCGCAGAGGCTTGAGCGCGCGGCCGCTGACGAAATACGCCAAAACGCCGCTCAGCACCGTCACCGCTGCCGTGATATACCAGTTCGTTGTGCAGAAGGACGTCTTCGCGCCGTGTATGACAATGGTCACATCCTCGTTCATTCCGGCAAGCTCCGGATCGAAAAACGCCGGATCGCCTTCCACGGCGGCGCTGCCGTAATCCTGAATGAAGCTGCCAATGGAGTCCATATAGTGCAGCCCGGAGGCGCAGAGCAGCAGCTTCATGGAAACGCAGGCCGCGCCGATGAGCAGCACGGTCAGCAGCGTGATGCGCCACTGCAACGAAAGCCGCTTCATGCGTCCTCCCCTCCCATCAGATATCCCTCGCCGATGCGGTTGCGGATGGGGTCGCAGCCCAGCGCGGCGCGCAGCTTTTTGCGCAGAGCGGAGATATGCACCCGGATGGAGTTGCTGAAATTGTCCACGCTGTTGTCCCAGACGTGATCCATCAGCTCCTCCTGACTCACCGGCCGCCCCTGATGCACCATCAGATATTCCAAAATCCCCGTCTCCTTGCGGGTGAGCGTCAAGGTCTGCCCGTTGACGGCGGCGGTGCGCGAGCGCGTATCAAAGGTCAGCGCCCCGCAGGTCAATATCACATCCCGCTGCGTAAACTGCCGCAGCGTAAGACTGCGGATGCGCGCCTCCAGCTCCGCGAGATGAAAGGGCTTTGCCAGATAGTCGTTGGCCCCCGCGTCCAGCCCCTCGACCTTATCCTCCACCTCTCCGCGGGCGGAGAGGATCAGCACCTTCGTCTCCCGGTCTGTCTGCCGCAGGGTGCGCAGCACCGTCATGCCGTCCTTCCCCGGCAGATTCAGATCCAGCAGCACCAGATCGTACCGCTCCGTGCCGAGCAGCTCCAGAGCTTTTTCTCCGTCAAAGCAGTAATCCACGCTGTACGCCAGCCGCCGCAGGCTGCGCACAATGGTTTCGCACAGCGCGCGCTCATCCTCAATTACCAAAAGGTGCATCAAAAGCCTCCTGTTTCTTTTTCGTTTGATCTAATAATATCAGGAATGGATAAGATTTGTGTTAAGTTTTGATTCTTAACGGGGAATTTAACTGCCCTGCGCTATGATAGGGGCAGAAAACGGAAGGAGAGTTGTTCATGAGCCACAGAGAAAAAGCGGCCTTGCAGGTTTTCCTGCTGCTTGCCGGCGTTGCCATGGTGTGCTTCGGCGTCTGGCGGGGCGAATCGGCGGCGGTGCTGAGCAAAGCAATCAAACTATGTCTGGAGTGTGTAGGTATTGGGTAAAAAGAATTTGAGCGTCTCGCAGCTTCTGGCCCGCTTCCGGGGCTGGATACAGGCGGGGGCAACGCTGCTGACCAACCTGCACCTGCCCAACTTCCTCAAGGGCAGCCTGTATCAGGGCGCGGGGAAAACCGTCTGCGTGCCGGGGCTGAATTGCTACTCCTGCCCGGCCGCCTCCGGCGCGTGCCCCGTCGGGGCGTTTCAGGCGGTGGTGGGGTCGTCAAAGTTCGGCTTCTCTTATTATATCACAGGAATCCTCATCCTGCTCGGCGTTTTGCTCGGCCGATTGATCTGCGGCTTTTTGTGTCCCTTCGGATGGTTTCAGGAGCTGCTGCACAAGATCCCGACGAAAAAGCTCTCCACAAAAAAGCTCAAGCCGCTGACATATCTCAAATACGCCGTTTTGCTGGTTATGGTCGTTCTGCTGCCGGCGTTCCTTGTGAACGACGTGGGAATGGGCGATCCTTACTTCTGCAAGTATCTCTGCCCGCAGGGCGTGCTGGAGGGGGCAATCCCGCTGTCTCTTGCCAATGCCGGCATTCGGGCGGCGCTGGGGAAGCTGTTCACATGGAAGCTCTGCGTGCTGATTTCGGTAGTCGTGCTGAGCGTGCTCTTTTACCGCCCGTTCTGCAAATGGCTCTGCCCGCTGGGCGCGTTCTACGCCTTGCTGAACAAGGTATCGCTTTTCCAGATGAAGGTAGACGGGAACAAATGCGTCTCCTGCGGGAAATGCGCCAGAGCCTGCAAGATGGATGTGGATGTGACGAAGACGCCCAACCATACCGAGTGCATCCGCTGCGGAATGTGTGTCCGCGCCTGTCCCACAAACGCCGTGAGCTTCCGCTTCGGCTTCGGAACGGGCGAGCAGAATATACCGGGTACAAACAACGTAAATCAAATAAAACAAAAAACGGAGGAAACAAAATGAACGTCAAGAAAAGTATTGCGCTGCTGCTGGCAGTGATGATGGTGCTGTCTCTGGCCGCGTGCGGCGCAAAGGGTGAGACAGGCAGCGGCGACGCCATGACCGGAGAGCCCAAAAACGCCGAGGAAGCTGTCGCCATGCACAAGGAGCTGATGGCGCAGGAAAACGCGATCCTCTCGGAAAACACCGCGCTTTGGGAAAAGGTTTTCATGGCGGCCGACAAGAGCATGACCATGCAGGAGGACGGCAAAAACTACGGTGACTTCCTGCTGGACACCATCGAATCCGCCAAGGACCAGTTTACGGCGGACGAGCTGAAGCTGATCCGCGGCGAGGCGGAAAAGATCCGCGACATTGAAAGCAAGCTCACCATGATCGAGAAAAAGTACCCCGAGGCGGCGCAGGAATCCCTTGACGGCGCCATGAGCGTGCCCGCAGACGGCAGCATGAACATCTCCGGCGACACCAGCATGCTCCCCGATAACAGCAGCATGCAGAAATTCCCCTCCTTTGTGGGCAAGGATCTGGACGGGAACGATGTGACGAGCGACGAGCTTTTTTCCGGCAGCGCCGTTACGGTTGTCAACTTCTGGTTCACCACCTGCGGCCCGTGCGTGGGTGAGCTGGGCGAACTGGAAGCGCTGAGCAAGGAGCTCGCCGAAAAGGGCGGCTCTCTCATCGGCATCAACTCCTTCACATTGGATGGCGACGAAGCGGCGATTTCTGATGCAAAGGATGTGCTGATGAAGAAGGGCGCGACCTATCAGAATGTGTACTTCGCTTCCGACAGCGAGGCCGGCATGTTCACCGCAAACATCTTCGCTTACCCCACCACCTATGTGGTTGACCGCAGCGGCAACATCGTGGGCGATCCCATCGTGGGCGCCGTCACCAGCAAGGCGCAGATGGAAACGCTGCAGAAGCTCATCGACCAGACTCTTGCCGCCGATATGGGCTGACAAACGGATTTATCTCCTCAGAAAGGAGGACTTCACCATGTATCGGAGAGCATTGCCCCTTCTGCTCACCGCGGTGCTGCTGCTGAGCGGCTGCGCTGCCGGGCAGAAAAATATGCCGAAGAAAACGGACGAGAAGGAAATGACCGGACAGTCCTCTGATATGTCCGGTGAAGGAATCATGTATATGGATACCACGGAAAACGTCATATATCTGGCGGGCGGCTGCTTCTGGGGCATGGAGCAGCTGATGCAGTCCATCCCCGGCGTAATTGATGCGCAGAGCGGTTATGCCAACGGCACCTGCGAGGCGGACGCCGATTATCGGACTGTCTGCAAAGGGAACACCGGCTTCCGGGAGACCGTGCGGGTGGAGTATGACCCCGGGCAGGTGAGTCTCGACGCCCTGCTGCTGGCCTACTTCTATGTGATCGACCCCACGGTGGAGAACCGGCAGGGCAACGACCGGGGCAGCCAGTATCAGACCGGCGTCTACTACACCAACGAAAGCGCGAAGGAGACGGTGGAGCGCATCGCGGAGATCGAGCGGGGACGCAGCAAAAAGTTCTTCGTGGAGATCGGTCCGCTCAAGAACTACTATCCCGCCGAGGAGTACCACCAGGACTATCTGGAGAAGAATCCGAAAGGCTACTGCCATATCCCGAAGGCCGAGATGGAGCTTTTCTCCAGACTGCGCATCGATCCGGGCGACTACCAAAAGCCCGCCGCGGAGTCCATCCGGGACAAGCTGACGGAGGAGCAGTACCGCGTCACCCAGGAGAGCGGCACGGAGCGCCCCTTCAGCAATGAGTTCTGGAACCAGTTCGAGAAGGGCATCTATGTGGACATCGTCACCGGCGAGCCGCTCTTTTCCTCCACGGACAAGTTTGAGAGCGGCTGCGGCTGGCCCGCCTTTACCAAGCCCATTGAGGAACCAGCTGTGGTGGAGCTGGAGGATCTGAGCCACGGCATGCGCCGCACGGAGGTTCGCAGCCGTGCCGGAGATTCACACCTTGGCCATGTGTTCACCGGCGACCCGGAATCCCCCAACGGCGTGCGCTACTGCATCAACAGCGCCTCTCTCCGCTTCGTGCCCTATGCGAAGATGGAGGCCGAGGGGTACGGATACCTGCTGGATCTGTTTGAGAAATGATTTCAGGTGCATACACATCAAGCGAAAAGCTCAGACGGCTGATCTTCAAAAGAACAGCCGTCTGAGCCTGTCGAATAACCCGGCTGTGCATTAAGCGGCAGCCGGGTTTCTCGACAGGCTGCGTCAAGACCACCGGCACAGCCGGTGGTCTTGACTGTTGAATGCGGGAATTCCGGCGGTTTTTACAATTTTTCATGTTGCATGCGTTTCAGACGCTGTGATATACTGACAATGGAGGAAAACCAAATCGGGAACAGAAAACGGGGAGGAAAAACGAAATGAAGTTCAAAAAGCCGCTCTCTCTGCTGCTCGCCGCAGTGCTGCTCTGCGCGTTCGCCGTGCCGCTGCTGGAAACCCCTGCGCTCGCTGCCGATAAAGAAATACACGAGGTCGCTACCGCTGGAGTATACAAATGGATCACGATCACAGCCGGGGAGGGCGGTGCGGTCACGGAGGTCGTGCAGACCGGCGGTGTGCTGCCGCCCGGTATGTCGCTGGGCAAGAATGAGGATGTGTCCAGCCTTTTCGGCACGCCGACAACTCCCGGCACTTACATATTGACCGGCGAGACACACTACGAAGATGACGCAGCCTCTTGGGTGCTCCGTTGGAAGGTGCGGCTGTTTGTCGATTTCGCAGCTACCCCGACGCCAACGCCGACAACGGCGCCGACGACGGCTCCGACAACAGCTCCGACGACGGCCCCAACGACCGGCACAACGACCGCGCCGACGAATACTCCGGCGCCGACTGCCGGAGCGCCGATCATTACAAAGCAGCCGACGAAGGAGACCGTGGAGGTCGGCGGCAGCGCAACGTTTGTGGCAAACGCCACCGGCTGGGCGTGGTGCGCGTGGCGCTTTCTGAGTCCCGACGGCAAGACCGAGGTCATTTTCGACGTGACCGCCGATAAATTCCCCGGTCTTACGATCACCGGCGGTAACAGCACGACGATGTATCTTACGAATATTCCCATGGAGCTGAACGGCTGGAAGGCGGTCTGCCTCTTCAGCAGCGCAACGAATCTCTGGACCTATACCGACGGCACGGCGGTCATCACCGTGAATGCCGCCGCAACGCCCACGCCGTCTCCGACCCCGGAGCCGACGGCAACGCCGGAGCCGACAGCAACTCCCACGCCCACGCCGACGGAAGCCCCCACGCCCACCCCGCCCGCCGTTCCGGCGGCCGTCGTTGAAACGCCGACTCCGTCGCCCGAGCCGACCCCGGAGCCGAAAAAGGGCGGCCTGCTGTCCGGCGGCAAAGCACTCCCGATCGTCCTTGCCGTGGTTGCCGTG
>ERZ791919.2867-NODE-2867-length-11490-cov-2.850634_pt1 | contig 11490 bp, 5 predicted proteins | sample MGYA00510137_ERZ791919 | MGnify/ENA primary metagenome ERZ791919 (study PRJEB30046, sample SAMN00792059) | human gut metagenome | study: EMG produced TPA metagenomics assembly of the A metagenome-wide association study of gut microbiota in type 2...
GTTTTGCAATGATAACTTCCTTGCGAGCCTGTGTCGCATCCTCTTCCTTGTCATTAACGCAATATATAATATAATATCCCTGCGTTCCCTCTACAACACTGCTGACTTCACCCTTTTTGAGGGCTAACGCCGCATCCAATGCCGCTTTCTCCAATTTGGTGGAACTTTTGCCAACCACCAGTTCCTGCGTTGTTGCATCGGTATTATCTTTGGCCAATGTCAAAAAGTCTTTCGTCTTAACTGCACGAAGCTGCAGCTGTTCTGCCCACTTAAGAGCCTGTGCCTTGGCTTTCTCATCCATATCGATTTTCTGTCCGGAACTTCCGATCCCTTTCGTCATGATCTCGATATACTGGATCGCAGCCTGCCTTGCTTCCTCATCTGACACGTCGGTGTTTGCCTTGTCAGTAGCCACATAAAACATTTTATTGGCAAGCACGTTTTCTTCATACAATTTACTAAGTCCCTGAACGGATAAATAATATTTCTTTTTATCACTGTCAGACACCTTTTCCATGATCTTTTCTGCCTTTTGCATTGCCTCGTCTTTCTCATCATTAGTAAGTGAAACTTCATTACGATCCGCTGCCTGTGCGATCACCTTAAGCTGTGTTACCATATTGACGATTTCCTGCTTTGCCTGAGCACCCACTGTTTTATTACCGCCCAGCGAATAGTTCCATAGCTCACTTCCAAAATTGCCCTCATACTGTCTTTTTAATAGGTAGGCATAGTTCATCATCTCGCTATATTCTACACCGTCACTGCCCACTGACATAACGATCGAATCCTTATCCGGTGTTCCTGCCGCAAGCTTTACCTTTTTTGTGCCGATCTTGGAATTGCCACAGCCCGTGCATACTCCTGCCACGGCAATGCATATACTTAAACCAACTGCCATCCATTTACTTTTCTTTATCATAGTCACCATGCCTTTCCGTTACTCCACGACTTTTCCGATCTCACGGATCAACTGATTCACTGTCTGGAATAATTTTTCTGCTGTCTCCTGCTTACTTATTGTTTTGGAAACAGACGGTACCTTCACCGCAGCAGGGATCCTTCCGTATCCGCTGCGATAACTTTTGCCTGCCGGCTGTGGTTGTGGTTTCATCGTGTAAATAAAAAAGGATTGTTCTTCCTTTTTGGCCGCCTGCACCACCTTAAAAGCGCCCTCATACGATTCTACCATTTTTACAAGGTTTACGGAAGAGATTTTTGCGTTTGGTTTCAGATAAAATCGAATTTGGTTCGTTTTTTGCACAATTTGTGTGATTCCGGCACGGTGTGCTTCCGCTTTAAGCAGTGCCACACGCAATAAATTCTCAGCCGCATTAGGCAATTCTCCAAATCGATCGATCATTTCTTCCTGCATATCTGCATATTCTTCCGCATTTTCAATCCCAGCGATACGTTTGTACATATCCAGCTTTTGAAATTCACTACGAATATAAGTTGCCGGAATAAACGCATCCACTTGCAGCTCCAAACTGGTCTCAAACGGTTCCTCTTCCGGCTGTTCGCCTTTCAGTGTAAGTACCGCCTCATTGAGCATTTTACAGTACAGATCATATCCAACCGCTTCCATATGCCCGGACTGCGCTTCACCAAGCAGATTTCCGGCTCCGCGGATCTCCAGATCCCGCATCGCCACTTTGATCCCGGAACCCAGTTCCGTGTATTCACGGATAGCGGCCAATCTCTTCTCCGCTACCTCTTTGAGCATACGTCCCCGCTGATACATTAAAAACGCGTATGCTGTACGATTTGATCTTCCGACACGGCCGCGAAGCTGATAAAGCTGTGACAGCCCCATCTTATCGGCATGATCAATGATGATCGTATTTACATTCGAAATGTCTAATCCGGTCTCAATAATCGTCGTTGCTACCAAAACATCTATTTCGCCGCTGATAAATGCCATCATGATCTTTTCAAGTTCTCGCTCACTCATCTGCCCATGCGCAAAAACAACATTGGCATCCGGCACCATTTTGGCTACTTCTGCCGCCACCTCTGCAATACGGGCAACGCGGTTATACACATAATACACCTGTCCGCCTCTTCCCAATTCGCGATTGATCGCCTCACGAATGATCTCATCATTATGCTCCATCACAAATGTCTGTATTGGCAGACGGTCTACCGGTGGCTCCTCTAACACGCTCATGTCCCGAATGCCGGTCAAACTCATATGCAGCGTTCGTGGGATCGGTGTTGCACTAAGCGTAAGGACATCAACATTTCCTTTCATCTGCTTGATCTTTTCTTTGTGTGTCACACCAAATCGCTGTTCCTCATCAACGATCAATAACCCCAAATTCTTAAATTCCACGTCCTTAGACAGCAGACGGTGTGTGCCGACAATAATATCAACCTGTCCCTTTCGCAGTAGATCTATCGACTTTTTTTGCTGTGCCGGAGTACGAAAACGTGATAACATCTCAACTTTGACCGGAAAGTCTCCGAGTCGTTCGCACAATGTGTTGTAATGCTGCTGCGCTAAGATCGTAGTTGGAACAAGCATCGCTACCTGCTTTCCATCATTTACCGCCTTAAATGCCGCACGCAATGCAATCTCCGTTTTGCCATAGCCAACATCCCCGCAGATCAGCCGATCCATAATCTTATCACTTTCCATGTCCTTTTTAACGGCGGCAATGGCTGTCAACTGATCTTTGGTCTCCTCAAATGGGAAAACCTCCTCAAATTCCTGCTGCCACACAGTATCCGGACTATAAGCATATCCTTTTTGTTCTTGTCGCTTGGCATATAACAAAACCAATTCTTTTGCCACTTCCTGCACAGCCTTGCGCACGCGTGTCTTGGTCTTTTTCCATTCCGGCGATGACAAGCGGTTTAGTTTCGGCTGCTTCGCCTCACGCCCGGCATATTTCTGCAACAGATCCAGTCCCGATGCAGGAACATATAGATTTCCGCCGTCTCCATACTCAATCTTAATATAGTCCTTCGACACATGGTCGACTGTAATCTTTTCGATACCTTTGTAAATACCAACTCCATGATTCTCATGGATCACATAATCGCCAACGCTTAATTCATTAAAGCTCTGTATCGCTTTTCCATCGTATTTTTTCTTCTTGACATTACGCCGTTTCTGCTTTGTGCCAAAAATATCACCTTCCGTCACAACAGCAAACTTCGTCATCGAATAAACAAATCCATGACGCATAAATCCATACGATACCATAACCTGTCCGGCTTCCAACGGCATATCCGGCTTCTCATGATAAAATGCCGGAGTTTCATATTCTCCCAAGTCTTTACTTAAACGCTGCGCACGCGTCCGAGATCCACAAAGGAGCAGTACACGGTATCCATTCTTTCTCCAGCGAAGCATATCGTCTACAAGTAGTTCAAAATGCTTATTATAGGACCCCACCGGCTGTACCTGTACATTCACCTGCGCCCTGCTCGCAAGCTGCTTTGGCAGTCCATCCAGCAAAGACAAAATAACAAGCTGCTTGTTCTGCAGCAATCCAAATAAAGGATCCATTCCCTGCAAGATCTCCGGCTGCTTTGGCAAAAGATAGCCTTTCTCCAATCTGCTTTCCATACTGTCACGAAACTCTGTTTCCACCGCCTGAGCTTTCTCATAACAGCGGGATGGCTCATCTAAGAAAAAGATTGTCTCCTCCTCTGGCATAATATCAAAAAAGGACAATGTTTCCACCGGAAAATAGGGCAGGTAGGCTTCCAACCCAATACGGCTCTGATATTGTTCGTAATCATTTTTTATTTCCTGTAAATGGTCATTTAACCGATTCACTTCTTCGAATTTCTTCGCCTTTTTTAATTTTGTGCTGATCTTGGCTGCGTCTTTCGCCATTTTTGTAAAACCATCGGCAATTTGCTCAGTAGTCAAAATTAATTCCGATGCCGGAAAGATGGTAAACTCTGCAATGCGTTCAATTGAGCGCTGACTCTCCACGTCAAACGAACGGATCGTGTCAATCTCATCATCCCAAAACTCGATACGATATGGACAGTCCTCCGTTACCGGAAATACATCCAAAATTCCTCCGCGCACAGAAAAATCTCCAGGCATCTCAACCTGTGCCTGTCTCACATAACCCATATTGACTAGATTTTTGCAAAGAGTCTCAAGATCATATGTCTCCCCTTCCGCTACCTGCTGCTTCGCCTGCTCATAGATCTTTTGCGATAGTACGAACTCCATGCCGGCATCGATCGAGGTGACAATGGTTCCCCCCTTGCGATCCAGTAATGCCTCTCTGACTTTAAGTCTCTGTGTGCTAAGTGCATTACCATGTACATCAGCACTAAAAAAAATCACATCTTTCGCCGGATAATACATAACTTCCCGGTCAAACATGCGATAGTCTTCTGCGATTTCCCGTGCCCTCAACTCATTCGCCGCAATGATCACTTTCCATTTCGGAGACTCACCGATAAGTCCATAGATCCATTGGCACTTTTGTGATTCGATGCATCCCGATATCTGCAATGGGAATTGCTGCTTTTGTATTGCCTCTTCGGCATTGCGGTACGCCGTAATCTCCGCCAAAGGCGCCAATAATGTTTCCATCACTGCCCCAACCTCTTACTTTCCGTTAAATTGATTCATCGCCGCTTCAACGCTGTCTGTCAAAATAGTCTCACATGCCTTTACCGTCTGCTCCAGCGCAGTACGGATCGTCGGCTCTTCCTCTGCCGGGAATCTCCCCAACACATAGTCCGCCAGATCCCAGCCTGCCGGTTTCTCTCCCACGCCGATCCGGATCCGCGAAAACTGCTGCGTCCCCAAATGCGCAATGATATTCTTGATTCCATTATGTCCACCGGCACTTCCTTTGGCACGTACCCGAAGCTTTCCCGGAGCCAATGCGATATCATCATAAATGATGATCAATTCCTCCTCGGGATCGATCTTATAAAAATCCACCAGTTCGCGTACACTCTCACCGCTAAGATTCATATATGTCTGCGGCATCGCCAACAGCACTTTATTCCCTGCGATCATTCCCTTACCGCATACCGCCTTGTGTTTCTTGATGTCCATCGAAATGCTGTAGGCATCGCTGATCGCCGTAATCGCCGAAAATCCAATATTGTGTCGTGTTCCGGCATATTTACGCTCCGGATTTCCTAATCCTACTATAATATACATTGTTAACCTCGTTTCTATGCTGTCTGTTATTACAATCGCACAATCTCCTAAGCCGGGTTCAGCGATACTGCCTTTTTCTCGCTGCCCCCGGCTCTTATATTGCTATTTGTTTGTTGTGTCGGCTATTGCTAGTACGTCTTATTATCACGGTACTCCCCAATATGTACCGCCTCTCCACTGTACTGCTTTAACATATCCATTCCCATTACATGACGATTATCCATCGTGCGCATAATGTCTTTGATCTGCAATTGTGCAGCGACATGCGGTGTACTCAGATTATAAACCTGATTATCCCTGAATGAAAGTACATATGGCTGCAGCACATTGTACATGCCAGGAATAATGACTAATCCCTTATCACCGTTAGTCAGCTCTACACATACACCCGGTTCCAAAATATTAATACTGTGAATCAGCGCCTGTACCGCAACACGATCGTATCCATTTCCGGCATCTAATAGAAAGCGAATCGCCTGCACATCTGATGTTGGCTCTTCTTGTATGTTCATTGCCGTCAACTGGTCATAAATATACGCTGTACGCAATATTTCAACCTCCGGGATCTTCTTCTTTTCCATTTCATCATCTTTGCCGCCGACATGAAAGATTCTTCGCAATGCTACTGACAATATCATCTTGACACCGGCATCAAGCGAATAATCTCTGCTAAACATCTGATAAGCCGCCACATAATACGTATTGATCTTTTTGAGATCTTCTTCTGTCAATTCCAACTGCGATTTGCGTCGCAATCCGATCGGGATCAATAAGGTACCGATATCATGCAGCACTGCTGCTGTCACCAGATCTGTCTGGTTTTTCTCGGACAAATTCATCCGCTTTGCCATCATCGCACAGAGCAGCGCTGTATTCAGTGAATGTTTATACACATAATCTTCCACGCTGCGAAGATTTTGGATGAAATTTATCTTGTGGTCCAAAGAACCATACTTCTGAACAAGCTGCGACACAAACGTATTCAACTTCGCAGACGGTTTCTGTTTGCTGACTGCATCCAAGATCTCTTTGATTGCAAATACTGCCATCGTCTGATAGCGTTCAAACTCAATATCTTCTGCTGACATAGGTGGTACCGGCTCCGCCGGCTCTAATACATAAATACCGATCAGTCCAAAGTTCTGAATACTAACGATTCCCTGCTCTGTCAGTCTGGAATCTCTTTCGTACAACATAACTCCATTTTTGTTGTATATTGGTTTTGCCAAACGCATCCCTTTTTTTAATTCATCTGCTTTTACAAAAATCATGACAGCCCTCCTATCTACGCATTAGATCTGCGCTTTATTTATTTTTTTCTGCTAGATTGTTCGTTACTCGGTTATACAGCTCCCAAGCTGCGTTATAACCCATCTTTTTCTGTCTGTGGTTAACTGCTGCCGACTCACAGATGATCGCAATATTACGACCTGGGCGGATCGGAATAGAGTGGCACACAACCTTGTTGCCAAGAAATTCCGTATACTGCTCCTCCAGGCCAAGACGATCATAATCCTGTTCTTTATTAAATTCCTCAAGCTTAATGACCAGATCAATATTCTGATCATCCTTAACGCTCTCTACACCAAACAGTGATTTCGCGTCAATAATACCGATACCACGCAATTCGATAAAATGTCTCGTAATGTCCGGTGCGCTGCCGAGCAATGTGCTCTCATTGATTCGTTTGATCTCTACCACATCATCCGAAACAAGACGGTGTCCTCTATGAATCAACTCCAATGCGACTTCCGACTTACCGATACCGCTTTCTCCCATGATCAAAATGCCTTCTCCGTAAATATCTACCAGCACGCCGTGAACCGTACAGCGCGGTGCCATATTATAGTTAAGACACTGGATCAGATCCGCCATAAATTCATTCGTAGCACGCTTGGTACGTAAGATCGGCACCTGATATTTCGTTGCCAATTCGATCAGACGGTCATCCACCGGAAGGTTACGGCAAAAAACGATACATGGTGGTTTGGGTGACTTCTCATTGCCACACAAAATCTCTTCTAACATTTGGACACTGTATTCTACACCTTTTTGCTCCATATAAGTATATTCCACCTGCCCAATGATCTGAATCCGGTTAGAATCAAAATAGTCAAAGAACCCTGCCAATTGCAAAGCCGGTCGATTAACATCCGATTGCGTCACTTTCACGTCCTCAATAGGTACATTCGGTGTACAGTTTTCTAATTTTAATTTGTCTACTAAATGTGTCAATGCGACACTGTACTCTGCATTCTGCATATTCTACCAACCTTTCTAACCATAGTGCATATTCCCTGCATCCCGCAAATTCCTGCCACCCTGCTGCAAATTTCTATACAGCTTGCTGGCAATCCCTATACAGATTGCTGCAAATTCCTATACAGCTTGCTGACAATCCCTGTCAACTGACAGAAAATCATCTGTTTTGTTATGAGTCTTTCTTATGAAAAAACTCATATACATTTTGTGCTGCCTGTTCATTCATGGACTCAACTTCAGCCAATTGCTCTACGGAAGCTGCCTTGATCGCATCAAGTGAAACAAACCGCTTCATCAACTGTTTGCGACGCTTCGCCCCAATCCCCGCAATGTCATCCAATATGGATCTGACTTGCACTTTACTACGTAAAGAGCGGTGATACTCAATGGCAAAACGATGCACTTCATCTTGAATGCGTGTCATTAAATGAAATCCTTCACTGCATGTATTGACCGGTATCTCACTCCCCTGAAAATACAATCCACGGGTGCGATGCCTGTCATCTTTCACCATGCCGCAGACCGGTATCACTATTCCTAGCTCCCTCAAAACAGACTCTGCAACATTCACTTGGCCTTTCCCGCCATCCATCATGATCAAATCCGGGAACACCGTAAATCCTCCCGTTACTTTTTCCCCTTGATCTATCTGTTGTCGTTCCTCCAGACCGTGACGAAATCTTCTTCCAAGCACCTCTTCCATGCTGGCATAATCATCCGGGCCTTGCACAGTCTTAATGCGGAACTTACGGTAATCGCTGCGCTTCGGCTTTCCGTTTTCAAAAACAACCATAGAGCCAACCGACTGAAATCCACTGATATTCGATATATCATATGATTCCACCCGCTTTACTTCAGACATGCCTAACAGATCTGCGATCTCCTGCATTGCTCCTAATGTACGTTCTTCTTCTCTCCGCAGCTTTTCTGCATCTTGCGTCAAAACCAGCGCTGCATTCTTATGTGCCAGCTCGACTAAACGCTCTTTCTGTCCCTTTTTGGGTGCAAGAATAGATACCTTTCCACCACGACGTTCCGACAGCCAATCCGAGATCAGGTCTTTTTCTTCTAATTCATATTCTACCATGAGTTCTCGCGGAATAAAAGGTGTTCCTGCATAAAACTGTTTGATAAACGACTGCACTAACTCTTCCGGTGCATCACCGTCTATCCCTTTTAAATGATAATGATCCCGACCGATCAATTTGCCCTCGCGAATAAAAAACACTTGAATGACCGCTTCCAGATCAGTCTGCGCCATAGCGATCACATCGCGGTCAACCCCGCCAAAATCTGTAACTTTCTGATGCACTGCAACTTTTTTGACACTGGCGATCAGATCGCGGCAAGAAGCCGCTTCTTCAAAGGCAAGTTCCTCGACTGCTTTCGCCATCTTTGCTTCCAGCACTTCTAAAACCTCTGAGAAATCTCCTTCCAAAAGTTTCAGTGCCTTGCTGAAATTTTGCTGATACTGTTCCGGAGTCACATATCCCTGACATGGTGCCTGACACTGCTTAATATGATAATTCAAGCACGGTCGTTCTTTACCGGTATCTCTTGGCAGCACACGATTGCATGTTCGTATCTGATAGATTTTATGAACCAGATCCAACATATCTCTTGCAGACCCTGCACTGGTAAACGGGCCAAAATATTTACATTTATCCCGCCTCTGCTCCCGCGAATAGATCAACCGCGGATACTCTTCATATACGGTTGCTTTGATAAACGGATATGTTTTATCATCTTTTAACATCGTATTATACTTTGGACGATGCTCCTTGATCAGGTTGTTTTCGAGTACCAGCGCCTCCACCTCGGAATCCGTAATGATATACTCAAAATGATCAATCTGCGAAATCATTTTTTCAATCTTGGGCGATACTTTTCTGCTCGCCTGAAAATACTGTCGCACACGATTTTTCAAACTAACCGCTTTGCCCACATAAATAATAGCATCTTTTTTGTCGTGCATTAAATAGACGCCCGGTTTGGCGGGCAGTTTTTTTAACTCTTCCTGCAAATCAAACATGGGCGTCTCCTTAAAATTCTAATTCAAATTACAATTTAATCTTCTTTACACTCTGGTCTAACTGATAAGCGATCTCCTTCAAACCTGCTGCACTATCAGATATGTTCGCCAATGTGTTGCTGACTTCCACAACTGATGCAGATGTCTCCTGACTGCTGGCTGCATTCTGCTCAGCAATGGCAGAAAGATTCTGCACGACATCAACGACCTTACTTCTGGAATCATCCAAGCTTTCTGTTCGTCCGGAAATCGTAACAACACCTCCGATCGCCTTCTCAACACCTTCGTAGACATCCGCAAAGCGTTTCTCTGTCTGCTGCATCTTATCGCTCTGAACAGCCATGATCTGTTGTACTCCCTGCATAGTATCCACGGCATGCGTCGAGTCTTGTATCAAAACATTTGTAATATCATCAATCTGTTTGGCTGAATCATTTGACTGCTCTGCCAGCTTCTGAATCTGAGAAGCAACCACAGCGAAACCACGTCCCTGCTCGCCGGCACGTGCTGCTTCAATAGATGCATTCAGTGACAACAAATTGGTCTCTTCTGCAATTGATGCAATAATATCTGTCGCCGCCTTGATCTTCTGCGCGGAAGCATTCGTAATATTGGTCTGCTCATAAATCTCATCGATGGAAAGCTTGGTCTGGTCATTCACTTCCATCAACTCTTTCAAAATGGACATTGCCTGATTACTGGACTCTTGCATCTGCTTTGAATTCTTATGTAATGCTTCTGCAACGGAATTCGTTTCTTCGATCATATTGCCCATCGTAATGACATTTTCTGTCGCACTCTGTGTCTCATCAGCCTGATTTGTCGCGCCACTGGCGATATCACCCACAGCACTTTCTACCTGCTCGATCGCACGTGCTGTATGGGTGGCATCTTTATCCAAGCTTTCAGACGCATTGAACAGACTATTACTTTGTGCCTGAATGTCCTGTATCATCAGAACCATTTCTTTACGAAGCGATGCAACTGAACGGCTCATCATGCCGGTTTCATCCTTTCGCTTTAGCAAACGTTCTGCAGCCTTGTTTTCTGTAAAGTCCATTCTGGACATCTTTTCCACAATTTTTGAGATCACGATCAGCGGTCTTGTCATTCTGCCCGTGATAAATGCTGCCAAAAATGCGAATATAACAACAACAATAGCAAATGCTACCACTCCGGTCTTTATCATATTGTTGATCGGTGCTAAAACGTCATCCTTATCCGCTGTAATGACAAGAACCGTCGGCTCTTTTTTGGTGACATAATATGCTGCCATCTTTGCTGTTCCTTTATATTTATACTCAACAACACTTGTCTCAGGTCTGGCTCCCATCTGAATATCTTCTACGACCTTTTTGATCACTGCATTCTCTACCGGTTGTCCAACCTTTTCCCCTTCCGGGTGGCAAAGCATCATGCCGTCGCTTCCGGATACAATATATGCATAACTGGAATCAACGCCCTGCAAAGCTACATTACCAAATGTATTCTTCATAGAAATTTTATTGTTCAGGTTACCTGCCGCAATAAATTGATCCAAAGAAATACCGTTCGCAGTTACCATATCGTGCATGTAATGCTCCGTCTCGACTTGAATTGCCGATTCTGCTTCAGGCACTACGATCAACAGCATGATCGCACCGGTCAGCACAACTGCCAGAATCACAAGTATAGACACTCTAAACTTCAATGAAGATACAAAGCCAACCTGCTGCGCTCTCGTCTTCTCCTGCTCAGCGACTTCCTTTGCTCTTTCTCCGAGCTCCTTTGCCTTTTCTGCAGATTTCTCCGCAGACTTCTTCACCTTCTCCGCAGACTCTTCCGCTGTTGCTTTTACCTTGTCTGCGGCTTTCTTTGCTTTCTCTATCTTGGCGGCTTCTTTCGCCTGCCTCTTCTCATTCTTCTTGCGCTGTTTTGCTAAACGCTTCTCTTCTTTTCTTTTCTGTTTATCAGTCTTCACTTCATGTATCGCTGGTTCATCCACCGCATCTGTAGTCTTCACTTCATCTATCGCTGGTTCATCCACCGCATCTGTAGTCTCCAC
>ERZ791919.2871-NODE-2871-length-11485-cov-7.987577_pt1 | contig 11485 bp, 10 predicted proteins | sample MGYA00510137_ERZ791919 | MGnify/ENA primary metagenome ERZ791919 (study PRJEB30046, sample SAMN00792059) | human gut metagenome | study: EMG produced TPA metagenomics assembly of the A metagenome-wide association study of gut microbiota in type 2...
CTTATCGAGATGGTCAGCGGAAAGCAGGGTGTTCCTGAGCAGGTGCATTAGCAGGGAGCGTTCCGAAGACACTTTGCAGCGTTTGTTAGAGAAAGTAAATCGAGTGCCATTGCACGAAGATTTCCACTTTCGAGTTACAAACGGTCAACGGGCTGAGGTAAAGCGGGCCTGCACCGCGAAGGAATATCCCTGCTTTCTGCGTCCGATTCGTTACAAAGAAGTTTTCTGCTTTACAGGCGTATCACCACAACAATACAAATTTATATACCACGAGTATAATGACAAATGAATAGTTTTATGTTAATGTATACAGCAGAGAGGGGATAGGACTGTTATAATGGGACTTATCAGGAAGGAGAAAAAGATGTTTACAGTCATTCGTTCAAGTTATTTGAATCTGGAAATTATAGATGATACGGCACTCAAATGTGAAGAGTGTGGTGTCAGTTTTGTGTATTCAGATAAGAGTAAGCTTGAAGAAAATACTGTAGTCAGGGGTGTGAGGTCGTTCGGGTAGAGAATGGCAACAGATAACCATATAGATTTCAGAACCGCTTATCTTGTGTGGATGCACTGGATAGGCGGTTTTTTGATATCAGGGTATTTAAGCTATGCAAGAAACCTGGAAGACTGCTACGATACTTGAAAGGATACTTGAAAGATTTGCTAAGCAGATTTTTTATAATTTATAAGGAAAGAAAAAAGAAAATGGGTGAATTTGAAATAAAAGGAAAAGTGAATACGGCAATCTGCTATGCGAAAGTGGTAGAGCCGGAAGCAATTGAGCAAATTCGTCGAATGTGTGATTATGTGATAACGGAAGAGACGAAAATTCGTATTATGCCTGATGTTCACGCCGGAAAAGGCTGCACGATTGGAACTACAATGACGATCAAAGATAAAGCAGTGCCGAATGTGGTAGGTGTTGATATTGGATGTGGGATGTACACTGTAAATCTCGGAAATATCAAAATTGATTTTGAAAAGGTTGATGAGGCAGCACATTTTATTCCGTCAGGGAGAAACGTCTGGGAAGGAAGACAGGAGAAATTTGATCTGACGAAACTTCGGTGTTATCGGGAGTTAAAAAATGCAAAATGGTTGGAAAGATCGCTCGGTACGCTGGGGGGAGGCAATCATTTCATTGAGATTGACGAAGCAGCAGATGGTACGAAATATCTGATCATTCATTCTGGATCGAGAAATCTTGGAAAGCAGGTTGCAGAGTTTTATCAACAACTTGCAGTTAATCTTGACCGGGGATATGGAGAGTATCTTGAAAAACGTGATGAGATTATCAGAACTTACAAAGAACAGGGGCGTAGAAAAGAGATTCAACAGGCCTTAGAGAAGCTCCACTGGCAGGTATATGAATCGGAGACAAATATGCCTGAGGATTTGTGCTTTTTATCAGGAAAATATCTTGATGACTATTTGTATGATGTTGAAATCTGTCAGGCATTTGCAAAGCGAAGCAGAGAAAAAATGGCAGAGATCATTTTGGAGAGGACGGGCATGCTGGGCAGAGAGGCTTTTCATACAATCCATAATTATATTGACATAAAAGAAATGATTCTGCGGAAAGGAGCTATTGCAGCACATAAAGGAGAAAAAGTGCTGATTCCGATTAATATGAGAGATGGAAGTGTGCTTGCAATCGGAAAAGGAAATGCTGAGTGGAATTTTTCTGCACCACATGGAGCAGGAAGATTGATGTCACGGACAAAGGCAAAAACAGAGCTTAATATGAATGAGTATAAAAATGTAATGCAAGGAATTTATACAACATCGATTAATGAAAATACTTTAGATGAAGCACCAATGGCATATAAAAGACTCGACGATATCATTGATGTGATTGGAGAGTCCGTAGATGTGATTGATGTAATGAAACCAATTTATAATTTTAAAGCTTCTGAGTAGTGCATCTGCCGGCAGGGAAACCTGGCTGGGGTGATGTACTCAGACAGGAAAAATAGATGGAAAAATTTTTCCTGCCGGAAGCGGAAAGGAAGAAAAATGATGACGATACCAGCTATTGATATGGTAGCTACAGGAAGAAATATTATGAAGTTGAGAAAGGCGGCAGGCTTGTCAGTAAGAGAAATACAGAATATTTTTGGATTTACGACACCACAGGCTATTTATAAGTGGCAGCATGGGACAGCAATGCCGACGATTGACAATCTGGTTGTGCTGGCAGCAGTACTGGATGTTACGATTGATGAGATTCTTGTGGTACAAAGAGAGGACATAGTGCAGTTTGCTACATAATTCAATGAAGTGTCACAAAGGAAGATATTGTACTTGATTATATTACCCAGGTGGAAATGATTCTTAAAAAATTTGGTGTAGTTCCAGCTTGCGAAGATTACCCAGTGGAGTGTCAAAAATATTTTACATTCTCCCCGAACAGTAATATACTGGTTTTGTTGGAGGAAATTTCATGGAGAAAAAAGGAAAAGAAGCAAAAGCGAAAGTTTTATGGAAACTTTTTATTTCAACTTTATATTTAAGTGCATTTACTTTTGGTGGCGGCTATGTGATCGTCACGTTAATGAAGAAAAAATTCGTAGATGATCTGCACTGGATTGATGAGAAAGAAATGTTGGATCTTGTGGCAATCGCACAGTCTTCGCCTGGAGCGATCGCAGTGAATGGGGCAATCGTAGTGGGATATAAACTGGCAGGAATTGCAGGGGTGCTGGTGTCGATCCTGGGGACAATGCTTCCGCCATTTGTTATCATATCAGTGATCTCGGCTTTTTATCAGGCATTTCGCAGTAATTTTTTTATCAGTCAGATGCTGGAGGGGATGCAGGCAGGAGTAGGTGCTGTAATTGCGTCGGTTACATATGAGATGGGAGCGGGAATCGTAAAGGAGAAGGATGCCGTTTCGGTCGGAATCATGATCGGAGCTTTTATTGTCTCCTGTATTTTCGGAGTCAATGTAGTCCTTATCATTTTGGTCTGTGGTCTTCTGGGTGTGATTCGCACTCTTTTTGCAAAAAGGAGGGAAATGAAATGATTTACATTCAGTTATTTTTCAGCTTTTTGCAGGTGGGACTGTTCAGCTTTGGTGGAGGTTATGCCGCTATGCCGCTGATTCAGGGACAGGTTGTTACAATGCACCAGTGGCTGAGCATGTCGGAGTTTACGGATCTGATCACAATTTCGCAGATGACACCGGGACCGATTGCGGTCAATTCGGCAACTTTTGTCGGAATTAAAGTTGCGGGATTGCCCGGTGCGATAGCTGCGACAGCAGGGTGTATACTTCCATCCTGTATCCTTGTTACGGTGATTGCAAAATTGTATTTGAAATACCGGAATATGGAGCTGCTTCGGGGTGTGCTTGGCTCTCTGCGTCCTGCGGTGGTGGCGATGATCGCATCAGCAGGGATTCTGATCCTGATCTCGGCATTTTGGGGCAGTGCATCAGCAATATCCTTTGAAGAAACAAAATGGAGTATGGTTGTCATTTTTATCCTTTGTGTGATATCCTTAAGAAAGACAAAAATAAATCCTGTCTGGGTGATGGTGCTGGCAGGGTTAATGAAAGCGGGGCTGGCATTGACCGGGCAATGGGTATAAAAACTCCATTCGCTTTACCTCGCCAGTTAATGAAAACAGGACAGCAATACAGAGGCAGGATAAAAAGTAGTGAGGGACTATTTGTCACATGAAGATGGCTTCATGGATGACAGATAGTCCCTTTTATTTACTCAAGTAACAAGCCTGAATCTGTGCCGGGACAAAAAAGAGAAGCTACTTAAAAATGGAATATAGCCCCAATTCAAAAAAATATGATATAGTCCCGATTCAAAATGAAGACAATATAGCCTTAATATTTAATAATAGTAATAATTATTAATATTGACATAAGAAAAATATTACGATATAATTGGATCAGAAAGAAATAATTTTATAAATTTGGAGATTTTAGGAGAAGGAGGATACATATATGGGAATTAACAGTAGAAAAGTAGTAGTTGTAGGTTGTGGATTTGTAGGATCATCTTCTGCATTTGCTTTAATGCAGAGTCAGTTATTTTCAGAAATGGTACTGATTGATGCGGATCAGAAAAGAGCAGAGGGAGAAGCAATTGATATCAGTCACGGAATGGTATTTGCAAGTCCGATGAAAATTTACGCAGGAACGTATGATGATATCAGTGATGCTGCTGTGATCGTCATCACAGCAGGAGCAAATCAGAAACCGGATGAGACAAGGCTGGATTTGATCAAAAAAAACAGCAGGATTATGAAGTCGATCGTTGGAGAGATTAAGAAACGGGAATTTGAGGGCATTTTACTGATTGTGTCGAATCCGGTAGACATTCTTACTTATATTGCATTGAAAGAGTCAGGGTATCCGGCAAACCGGGTCATTGGTTCGGGTACAGTTCTGGATACAGGAAGATTCAGGTATGAGCTTGGTGAGCATTTAGGTGTAGACAGCCGGAGTGTGCATGCGTATATTATCGGAGAACATGGGGACAGTGAACTGGCAGCGTGGAGCGATGCAAGAGTTGGCGGACTTCCGATCAATGATTTCTGTGAGCTGCGAGGTCATTTTGACCATGATGCATCCATGGAAAAGATTTTCGATCATGTGAAGAACAGTGCTTATGAGATCATTGCCCGAAAACATGCGACTTATTATGGAATTGCGATGGCAGTGTGCAGGATTTGTGCAGCAATCGTCCGTGATGAGCAGTCCATTATGCCAGTATCAAGTCTGATGCAGGGCGAGTATGGATTGGAGGATGTGGTGTTGAGTATTCCGGCAGTGGTAGATGCAAATGGAATCGAAACGGTCGTTCCGATCGAGTTAAGTGAGAAGGAGCTGGCACAGTTAAAAAGTTCTGCGGAGATCTTAAAGAAAATCATAAAAGAAAATAGCTGAAAAGAATAAATAATTGAAGAAAGCGGCTGGGAGAATGGTGGAAAATTTGATAAAGACGTATTAAAAAAAGGAACAACTGATCGGTGAAGGATCAGTTGTTCCTTTTTTGCTGTCAGGTATACGACAAGAACTTTTTCAGTTGTCTAAGAGTTTAAATTTCATATATACCGGATCATGGTCGGAATAAGAATAACCGGTATTGACATTTTCATACTGAAGACATTCTATATTATCGGAAATGATAAAGCCGTCCAGCGTTACAGTATAAGTTTCACCGGGAATGTATTCCATATCAGCATTTCTTGCACTGTTCCAGAGAGCGTTACGTTCAGTGTCAGAAAGCTGATCGATGCAGAAGGAAAGATGCTCCGGCAGTTCTTCTCTTGGGAATGGATAAGCCCAGGATTCATAATCAGCGGCATCATCATTGTCATCATTGGAGGCTTTCAGATCATGGTTGAAATCACCTCCGCAGAGAACATAATTCCCGGCTTCGTATTCTTTTTGCATATCCTGACTCAGCATACGGATCTGCCCTTCACGGATTGCATCACTGTTTCCGTAGGCCGACATATGCAGCAGAAAGATAACCAGCTCTTTTCCGTTGTCTGTAGGAACTCTGGAAATGCTGTAGCACCGGTCCAGATCAAAAAATTTACTGAAGGAGGTGGATACCGGGAAACTTCTTCTCAGAGAATCTGTAACCGGATATTTTGAAAAAAGTGCAAGTCCTGACCGACTTTTTCCATGCGGCTGATTCAATGGGTAGAAGAGAAAAGCGGAATCATAATTCTGTGCAAATACGGTATTATAACTTGGAATCGTTTCCTTGAGGATTGAATACTCGTCCACATGGTAACTCCTGGTAGAATTAAGATCCACCTCTTCGATCAGTGCAAAATCAGGATCTTTAGAAGCAACCAGCTCTCCGGCACTCTGAACGGTCTTTTTTACACTTTCCTTACTTTTGGCCCAGGAGGATTTTCCACCATCCATGAAAAAGCTGAAATCCGGGGTATAGGCACCAAAGCCGATATTGTAAGTCAGGGCAGAGTATTCTTTCTCTGTTGTCAGGGTATCTCCTGATGAAATACTCTCTTTTGTCTGTTCAACCTGAAGTGGCTGATTATCGGGAATCCGGTGGTAACTTGCAAAAAGATAGATGATGTATGCAAGGAGAAGAACCAGGACGATCAACACGATGATCCCGAGATATTTTAGTATTTTTTTCATTCCTTTTTTCATAGTCTGTACATTCCTTTTTAGTTGCTGATCACAGAGAGTGCGTAGCACGGAGCAATCCGTAGGCATCAAAGTCGGGGGCTTTTGACCCCGACATCATCATTTTATTACTATAGCATGACCGGGAAGTTTTTGCTATACTGCTTTATAAGAAATTGTTTATAGAGAAAAGAGGATGAAAATGGAATTACAAAATGGAAGACCGGACAATACAGAAGGTAGACTGGAAAAAGAACTCCGGGTATATGACCTGTTGGACAGGCTGGGAGTAGCATATCAGAGAGTTGATCATGAGGCAGCTATGACGATGGAGGCGTGTGAAGAAATTGACCGTGTACTGGGAGATGGAACAGCAATCTGTAAGAACCTGTTCTTATGTAACCGGCAGGCGACGGAATTTTATCTGCTCCTGATGCCGGGAGACAAGCCGTTTAAGACAAAAGAACTGTCGGCACAGATCGGGTCTTCAAGACTTTCATTTGCGAAATCGGAATATATGGAGAAATATCTGGACATCACACCGGGGTCGGTCAGCGTTTTGGGATTGATGAATGATATAGAGGGAAAAGTACGGCTTCTGATTGACGAAGATGTACTGACAGAAAGATATTTTGGCTGTCATCCCTGCATCAATACCTCCAGTCTGAAATTTACGACGGAAGATCTGATCGGGAAAGTGATCCCGGCACTGAAGCATGCACCAAAGATGGTGAAACTTGGGATGACAGAATCGTGAAGCTTCTGCGAAAAGAAGCTATTTTTCAAGTACTTTTACATTGGTATCCGCATGATCTTCTGTGAGGGCAAAGCAGTCTTTTAATCCTTCAGTAATGTAGACTTCATGTGAATCGGTCACAAAAACAGCTTCAAAGTCATTGCTTTGCTGCCAGAGTGCTGCGGCTTTCTCAAGTCCCATAACAAAAAGAGAAGTAGAAAGAGCATCGCAGATTCCACCGTCTTTTCCAACCACCGTGACCGAACAAAGCCCGCTGTCTGCCGGGTGGCCGGTGGACGGATCCATAATGTGCCAGTAAGTCTTTCCGTCCTGTTCAAAGTAGCGTTCGTAACCACCGGAAGTGATGACTGCCTGATCGGAAACCGAAAGGACCATCATGGGAGTATCGCCGGTCGGGTCCTGGATCCCCACCTGCCATGGAGATCCATCCGGTTTACTTCCAATGGTCTGCACATTCCCGCCAAGGTTCAGGAGGGCGGAAGTCACACCTTTTTCGCGGAGCAACTGGGCAGCGAGCTGTCCACCGTATCCCTTTGCAATACTTCCAAGATCAATGGTCATTCCTTTTGGAATGGATACATTTCCTGTAGCAGTATCATATTGGATCTTTGTATAATCAACAAGCGGGAGAAGGGATTCAATCTCTGTTTCCTCAGGAACCTGATATTCTTCCGTAGTAAATCCCCATGCACGTACGATCGGATAAACAGAAATATCCAATGCACCGTCTGTGCGTCTGCACATTTCTAGAGCTTCCTGCATCAGATTGCCAGCATTCCCGGTCAGTGTACCAGTTCCATCCTGATTGATCTTATAAATTTCACTGTCAGGGTCTGTGACAGAAACTTCAGATTCCAGATCGGTCAGCACATTCTGTGCCTCTTTTAACAGAGAAGCATCCCCGTAAATATTAAATTCAATCGAAGTATCCATAGCAAAAAAATTGCTTTTTTGTAGCCCGGAAGAAAAATTTGTGGAAGATTCGGAACATCCACAGAGCAAAAAGGCACAAAGAGCGAAAAAAAATAAAAGTTTTTTCATAAATGAAAGCCTCCAAATGGTAATTAATGGTAAAAATTTTCAATAAAAAGAGAATTTTTTTTCTTTGATTGACAAAGAAAATGAACAGTGTTAGTATTGCACAACGGTGATTAGCACAGACTAACCAAAGAAAATCAACTGAAAGTATAGCATGAAAGGAGGCATATTTCAATATGATATCCGGCGTTTGAAAAGAGTTGAAAAGGAAAGGCGTCAGGTATCTGATTGATGTAAAGGGGAAATTTCATAGCGAAAACCTTATCAGAAAGACAAAATTATTATCGAACTTTTAAGGAGGCATTTATGAAAAGAAATTGGAGAAAATTACTATCACTGGTTCTGTCCGTGATGGTGATCCTGACAACAGCAGGAACACCTGTCATGGCAGCGGAGAAAAAAGCGGCTCCGACGACAGTTACAAATTGTGAAGCCAGTGGTTTCTGGACAGAGGTTTTAAGTCTGGGATTTGAAGATACTGCCTGGATGGATAAAATCAACAGTGTAACAGTTAATGAGATTCAATATACGAAAGGAACGATCAATTCCTTTGGAAGTGATACAAATCTGTGGGAAATTGGGAATGCGACCGGAACATTTGGAAGTTATAAAGCTCTGAAGATCGTAAGTCCGGGAACTTATCCGATGACGATCGCTGTGACAGCAGACGGATATGAGGATGTGACTTTTAAGGTAACGAAAGATACATCGAGTTATCCTTATACTTATACAGCGACAGTCGTAAGTACACCGTCAGGAGAAAAAACTTATACGGCAACTGCGGCAGCAGCCACAAATGGTACCGTCAGCTTAAGTGCAACGGAAGGGATTCAGGCAGGAGCAACGGTTACTGTAACAGCTACACCGGATGCAGGATATGAAGTAGAAGCGGTGAATGTTAATGGAGTGAGCGGTGCTTCTGTAGATGTGCAGAATACAGAAGGCGTTTATACATTTACAATGCCATCTGAAAATGTAACGGTAGCGGCAACATTCAGGGAAACTGCACCGGTAGAGCCGGGCAGCATTGATTTAAGCCAGGTAAGTATGGAGACTGACTTTTTTGGAAATGAGTGGCATCTGGTCTTTGCAAATGCAGATGGTTATGTGGCAGCAGTTACCGATGTTAAAGTCAACGGAACATCCTGGGAGAAATCATCTTTCAAACCGTCGGCCGGAGGAAAATATTTTATTGATACAGAAAATAATCAGATTGTATTTTCTGCGAAAGATTTCAGTGGAAGTTCAGACTCACCGGTTTTAAAAAGCGGAGATTCTGTGGCGATCACAGCAAATGGTTATGAAGATCTTTCGTTCAAATTTGTTGTAGATCAGAATGGAACGATTTCTTTACAGCCGGATGACGGACAGGGTGATCCATATGAACTTCATGTGAAGATCGATGGCTCTTTTGAGGCAGCGATTGTAGGACAGAAAGATTATGACGGAATATCCAGTGCGAGTGTTGGTGGGGCATCGGGCAATAAGAACAGTGCCGTAAAGGTTTATGGAGCAATTACGGAAAAAGGAACAGAGCCTTCAGAGAGTGACTGGGAAGAGCTGGATCATTCCTCTCAGATCAGTCTGAACGGAAGTAAGTGCAAAGTAAGCATTGTACCGGACACAGAAGCCGGAACACCGGAGAACAGTGACAGTGGTATGGAAGGTGTTTATATGACACTCAGCAGTGACCTGACACTGAATGGTACGCCAAAGGATGCAGGAACTTACAAGATTTCGGTTTCCATTACTGATATGCAGGGACGTACGGCTGTCAGCAATACACTTCCATTCCGCATTTATACAGGAGAAGAAACCCTGGCAGACCGCCTGAAAGTCGAGAATTTCAGACAGTATGAAAGTGGATTGTACGCATGGGATATCATGGAGCCATGGGCGATCAAAAATTTTGGAAGTAATGTAGACGGTGAAGAGAACAGTGTTCGTGTACCGGCAGCATTAGAAGCATGGTTCGGTTCCCATGAAAGCGGAACTTATGGATATCTTGGTTATGATCTTGCATGGAAAGAAGTGAAGAAAGGAAATATTCCTCAGACACTTTACATTCCGGCAGGATGCAGTCTGACACTGACTAATATGGAAATTCTCAGTAGTGTGCGTATTGTTGTGGAAAACGGCGGAAAGCTGACACTTTCAGATTCTGTAGTCCAGGGAATGATAGAAGTACAAAGCGGCGGTACATTTTCTATGAATTATGATTCCTTTAATCAGAAATTTACAACAGGTTCTTCAATCTGTGGACAGCTTCGTATGGAAGATGGATCGGTTCTGGAAAATGCAGCAATTTATTCTCATATTAATTACCTTGCCAATGGAGATCTGACTGATCGTAGCAGTGCAGAGCCGGTTGTTACGACAACTGGAAATGTAACAGTAAAGGGACAGGTATTTATTGAAGGTGATGAGGCCGGAAGTGAGGAAGGTCAGACAGCCCTTAGAGTGAAAGACGGCACATTGAATCTGGCAGACGGTGCGGTACTTGTTACTTATGGCGGTGGCGGAAATGTGCAGCTCTATGCACAGGGCGGTACAGCCATTGAGCTGGATAACGGAACAATCACAGGAAATGGAAAAGTCGTTGCGATCGGTGGCGATGTACTTTGGGGTGACGGTGGAAATGCCGTGACAGGAAATGGAACTATTTATACAAATGAAGTATTCCTTCAGGGAGCAACAGCCCGCATTTCCAATAAGGCAACACCGGGTAAGGCTCTGGAAGACGGAATCAAAGTTACCGGCTCCGGAAGACATATTGCAGATGGAACGCTGATCGGGAATGAGGTTACAAATGATCCGCTGGCAGATCTTTACTGGACAACCGGTGTAGATGCAGTTCCGCCACTGGAAAAATTTGTGACAACACCATCTGCCGGTTTATTTGAGGTAACGGCAGATGTAGATTCTGTTATTTATGACGGAAATAATCAAATTCCGACTGTTACCGTAAAAGACGGAGATAAAGAGCTTGTCGCAGGAACAGATTATGTCATTACTTATGTATTTGGTGATGACGCTACAGCAAGACCGTTTGAGGGAGCAGAGTTTGTTGAAGCCGGAAAATATGTACTGACAATTACCGGAATCGGCAATTATACAGGCATGTCAAAAGAGATTATTTTCAACATTACAAAGGATTCATCCGATCATGAAAATAATTCCGGAAATGGAGATAACGGCAACAACGGAATTAATTCCGGTAAGGATAATAATTCCAATGCAGGAAATAACGGTGCTGTAGATAAGGGAAATGGTTCTGATAAGACGAATGGAAATAAAGTCAGTGCAGATGGCAAAAAGAACAGCCAGACCCAGGCAGTTACGCAGGCAAAGAGTGTGAAGACGGGAGATACTGCGGATCTTGCTCTTTGGATGACCATGCTGGTTCTTTCTTTTGGAGCAGGATTAAGCATCGTGCAGCTTACAAAAAAGCGTGAAAGATAGGGTTGTAATCTACAGGGAAAAAGAGTAAATTTAATAAAATAAGTTGATGCCAGGGTCAAAAGGTCTAAGCCCACATGAGCTTGCTCATAGGTGGGTGA
>ERZ791919.2874-NODE-2874-length-11481-cov-2.800193_pt1 | contig 11481 bp, 16 predicted proteins | sample MGYA00510137_ERZ791919 | MGnify/ENA primary metagenome ERZ791919 (study PRJEB30046, sample SAMN00792059) | human gut metagenome | study: EMG produced TPA metagenomics assembly of the A metagenome-wide association study of gut microbiota in type 2...
GAGCGCGTGACTGTTAATCACGATGCCGTTGGTTCAAGTCCAACAGGGGGAGCCAACTAATTGAGGCCAAAAAGATTTATGCCCGCAAACGGCTTAACAGAGCCACTTGCGGGCATAAATCTTTTGAAAAACAGGATTCACGATCCACAGATATTTTCGACATGAAAGTGGACTTGAACCATCCCCTACAAAATTTTTTCGGTTCAAATTGGGCATTTTCACCAAGTTGCCTGTGAATAATTTCTCGTTCACGAGAGATTATTCACGGGCGATTTTTTATTTTCAGAATCTTGACAAAAAAGATTTTGACGTGATTTGAACCCTTTTGGCAACAAAATTTTTGCAGTTGAAACTGTGTAAAATGCACATATTATAAGTACACAAGCGTTAGCGTCTGTAAGTTACTTCTCGTATAAAGCGAGAGGTGATTTATGGGCGCTTTTTTTCGTTTTCCGACGTAATTCGGAAATATAATCGGTCACCAAGCCTTGACGGGCTTGAAATATAAATATGGAGGAATCAATATGAGCAATGAAAATAAGTGCGTAAAACCCGACTGCCCGTTGATCGGGGAGAATGGAAACATCTATAATCTTGTCGGGATTGCATCAAGGACTCTGAAAAGAAATGGCTTATCAGACGAAGCTTCCGAAATGACTGAAAAGGTCTTCGGCAGCGGAAGTTATGAGGAAGCGCTTGGGATCATCGGCGAGTATGTCAATATAACCTCGGTCGATGACCCCGGCGAGGATATGGACATGAGAATGGGATAACGGAGGTATCAAAATGATCAAAGCAACAATTCAGAACATCCCATACTGCACGGAGATAGTCTTCCCGTGTACGGAAACGGAGCTGTCGAAAAAACTCGGCGAGCTTGGCATGAATCCGGAGCATCTCGCACCGATAGCAACAGTAATTGAGATTGAGCCTTCGGAGCTGACCGTGCTGACAGATTGTGATGTCAGGCGGTACATTGAGGAACACGAAATGGCAATGGCGGATTTCGTAACTTTGGCTTTACAAGACGAGCTCCACCCCAGACTTTATATTCAGGAGGACAAGAACATGGGAAATATGGGGACGCTGGCATTTCAGGTGCCGGAGGAGTTGTTTCAGAAAATCAAAGATTATCTGCAGCGCAACAATATGACACAGAAGCAGTTTGTAATTGGGTTGATCGAAAACGAGATAGAGCGCGATCTGACGCAGCGCGCAGCCATGAGCAAGGCACCGATCGATTCCGAGAGAGTGGCAGAGGAACACACAGAACGGCAAGAAACAGCCGCTGTGAGCGATTGTGAGAGCGTTTCCGAGGAAGTCTGGGAACAACCCAAGGGACAGGAAAGCACCGATTTTTCGGACGGTTTTGCAGCCGAGGATGCCGATGAGGACGAAGAGCTTTATGAGGAGCAGGATGAGGGCATGGGTATGGTAATGGGGATGTAGAGGAAGAACAAGCAGCTATACAGATAAAGATGGACGATTGCGGATCGTTCGGCTTTATCTGTATAGTTACATATGAGCGTAACTATGAGATAAATTTCATGTCAAACCTATGTGAAACTACATAAATACCGGTGTCGTATTTTGTCTAAAAAAGAGATTTTGTTGCCGTTCACGCAATATTTCGACATCTTGCGCAAAACGGTATTGAAAAAATTGTCAAAGCATATTATAATAATACATAAGTAAAATTGTCCAAGCATGGATAATTGTATATTATTGTAATCAAGTTGAATATTTCGCACTCATTTGTAATCGATTCTTTTGCTTTGTATCGAGCATTTTTTCATTTGTTGTTGAGAGTTTTCTGCGGTTTTTTCTTGGTGTCTTAATCTGATGAAAAAATGTTTTCAAATATTTTATAGAAAGGTTGATATGGTTTTTGCTATGTCAAAAAAAGTTACTATGGAAAAGAAAATTATCTTTATCAAATTAAAGGCTCAAGCTTGCAAAGCCATTCAGTATTTTGAGGATTCTTACAAGGATTTTACGAGCAATGGAAATAAATCGTATTACTACAACTTTCCAATGGATAAAGAAACTACTTATCTGAGCGAGTTGAGCGCCGAGAAGGAATACTACTTTTTTGCTTTAGTTTATGAGGACGATGAGGAAAAAAGAAAAGAAAGATTTGTTAAGGCTTTTTTAGGTAATGGTAAATTTATTGATAAGAATAAGAGCTTACAAATAATAGTAAAATATTGTAGTGAAGAGAATAATACTATTGCAAGTCTGAGAAAAATTTCAAATCTGGATATTCAGAAGGATTTTAACAACAGAGAATATGTTACTATAGAAAACTCTGAATATTTATTTTCGCAGATTGATTTTATTTTAAATGATCCATATAATTTTAAAAAGGAAGATAGAGAGTACAAATCCATTGAATCCGAAACAATGCTTCATACTTTAGCGCAGAAGAACGAATATTGTCGCAGACAGTATAATTTGCGTGTACCCAGGAAAATAGAGGCGAATTTCAAAGAGATTATGAGCGTATTGTTCATTCCAAGGCGTTCAGACGCATGGTGGATAAGGCGCAGGTTTTCAGCGCATCAAAAGGGGACTACTATCGTACCCGAATGACTCATTCGCAGGCGGTTGCACAGATTGCGAGAGGAATTGCAACAGAATTAAATCTTAATCTTTGTTTAACAGAAGCTATTGCATTGGGTCATGATTTAGGACATACTCCATTTGGGCATCAGGGCGAAAGAACATTAAATGATATTCTTTGTGATAAGATTCATATTATAAAAAATGCTGATCTGTTTGAAGATAATTTTGGCGGATTTAAGCATAATTATCAGTCAATTCGTGTTGCTTCAACACTAGAGGAGGAATACTTTGAAATCGAAGGAATGGATTTGAGCTATCAAACTCTAGAGGGTATTCTTAAACACACAAAATTGAAGCGCAACGATTATAACCTCGAGGAGTATATTCTTGGCGATGACGCTCAAATAGAATTAAGTTTTGATAATGATTATTGTTCAACGCTGGAGGGACAAGTTGTTGCTATAGCAGATGAAATTGCACAGCGTGGGCATGATTTAGATGACGCACTTTCTTCTGGGATAATGTCACTTGAAGAATTTAAAAAATATTTAGATATCAAAAAGCTTTCACAACTCAAGAAAGAAATTGAGCAATTAACAAATAAGGTTGAACAAATTGAAGAAAAACACAGATTTTTTTCCGACAAAAATGAACTGATGAACAGTAGCGTTGTTTCGGCATTACTTTCCTTTTTTATCAATGATGTTATCGCAATATCCAAAAATAAAATGGATAATTATCCTGTTGAAAAATTTGAGGAAAATGGACATAAAGTTGATGAGGACAAGATTATTTGGTTTTCTGATGATGCAAAAGCTATAAACGATTATCTTGAAACGCTTATTTCCAACAGAGTTATCAATAGTCCCGAGGTATCTTTGTTTGATGATAACGGAGCTACTATTGTTGCCAGCTTGTTCAAGGCTTATTACAACAATCCTCGCTTAATACATAAGGGAACTCAACGTAGAATTTATGTGGAAACCAGACGATTTACTCAAAATGTTGTAGATTTTGAGTTTGGTAATCACAAGGTTATACTTGATGAGATTCAAAAAATAACTAAAGCCGATCTGTCAGATGAGAATAAGGAATTGTCTGCGGAAATTAAACAAGAATATATGCAAAAACGAAGAATTCTCGTTCGGAACATTTGTGATTATATTTCAGGAATGACGGATACATATGCTACGAACGAATATAGACGCATCGAAAAACAATTGTAAACCTGTACATTTATTCGACTATTGTAAAAATCTGAATATATGGCAGCGAATCGTTGCCAGCATTGCTTTAGTCAAATATAATACTAATTCACAAGCTTTCAAAATATGCAATGAGGTATCTCGGAATGAAGAACTTTTATTTGTCATATTCAGCGACTTTTACAATAATGGAATATAAAGAGTTATGAGATTGCTAAAGAATTGTTTGACGATTTAAGATGTTCGCTGATTTTAATGATTTGACTCGGGTGTCCTTATGATGCCCGTTTCTGCGTTTTGCAAAACTGCTCACGCTTGCAGTTCATTCTCCATGTTGAACACAAACTTCGTTGATAAATCTTTTTGGTAACGATGTCACATTCAAGCACTGCTCAGGCAGTGCTTTTTTGTTGCTTGAAACACGCTTAAAGCTGAGGGGCGAAGTCGGTGGCAAAGCCTGTGAAGCGCCGTCGGTGGCGGAAGAAGCAAACAGGGTTTGGCGCAGTGGTCGGCTTTTTGCGAGAATACGAGCAGAAAAAGACGGGAACCGCAAGTGGAAGCGTGACTGTTAATCACGATGCCGTTGGTTCAAGCGGGACAGGGGGAGCCAAGCAAATTTTAAGGCGAACTAAAATCGAGGACAGAGAGTAATGTTTGTTTCACTTCTCTTCCTTGGTGTTAGGTCGCCTTAAATCGTTATTTAGGGCTTTTTATCGCTGTTACAATTAAGAGTAGTTTATTTCACAAGGAAGCAGGGCTTCCGTATGCTTACGTTATGTAAGTGTACGGAAGCCCTTTTTTGTTGCCCGATTATTCTTGATAAGGTGTGATCTATATGCCAAAAACTGATTTTGACTATTATTACGGCGTTGAAGCCGAGCAATTTACTTTTGTCCGAGTGCCGAAGGTGCTGTTTACGGATAAGGAACATTTCGGCAGTCTGTCCAATGATGCAAGGATATTGTACGGATTTTTGCTTGAAAGAATGAGCCTTAGCAGGAAAAAAAACTTGATCGATGCTCGCAACAGGGTGTACATTATATTCCCTATTGATGAAATAGCGGAGATTATGGGAGTTTGCCACGAAAAGGCTCTCAATATCCTAAAGGAACTTGACGAACAGAACGGGATCGGGCTTGTAAAGAAAAAGCGCCGAGGTCTGGGCTTGCCTTCCATACTGTATGTAAAGAATTTCATCATAAATGGTGGTGTGGAATCTTCAACTGAAAAATCGAATAATCATTCCGAACCGCAGGAACGACTTGATGATAATGCTCCGACATCAAGAAGTCGATAAAACCGACTCTAATAATACTGATAAGAATAATACTGAAATGAGTTATACTTACGATCAATCTATCAATCCGCTACGGACTGACTTTTAGAATTTTTCGCCCGGAGCTGTTGAAAATGACGGATTGATTGGTGGAATAGACAGAAGTACAGTTGAGGAAGAAGTTAAGAAACAGATCGATTATGACTGTCTCATCTCTCACCCCGACAGTTCTGTTGCTCAAATGGCAGAAGAAATAAAAGACCTTATGGTTGATGTTCTCTGCGGAGAGCGAAGCGTGGTATCTGAGGGAAAACGTGTATCGGAAGAAACGGCGAGGGCAGCTTATAGGAAAATTACTTTCGATCACGTTCAGTATGTGATGAAAAGTCTTGTCAGCTATCCCGACAAAATCAGCAGGATAGACCGGTTTCTGACGGTTTCTCTGTTCAACTCGGTTTACACGCTAACAAACTCAACGTTTGCAGGGTTTGAATATGATATGCAGATGAAGATGATTTAGGCAAAAAATCACAGCACCTGTTAAAGTGCTGTGATAGATAAGTAATAAGATTTAATCAATGTCGATCTTGAAAACGATTGGGTATCCGCTGTTTTTATAATTTGTTTTAATATGAAGTCCGTCGTGCAGCCTTTCCCAATTCGGATTTTCATCTGTACCGAGAACAGTGACGCTTTTGATGATTCCGCTGAAATTGTCACGCTGATATGCAGGCTGTATTCCGAGAGAATTTATGACATAATCTCCGTTTTCGGAGGATCTCAGTACGATAGCATAAAGATAACCGTTTGCAGTTGTAAAGCGAATATCCTGCGGAGTAAAATTCTTTTTTATTCCGTCGGTGAACTGTCCTTCCGGTATTTCAGTCGGCCCTTCACTGGATTTTCTCCAGAGCTTTGTGCCGTAGATGGCTTCACCATTGATTTTGAGCCATTTTCCGATGTTAAGCAGAATATTCCTGTCCTCATCGGGGATTGTTCCGTCTGCTTTAGGACCGATATTCAGCAGCAGACAGCCATTTTTGCTGACAATATCCACTAAATCGCAAATAATATCTTCGGCAGGACGATAGGAATTGTTTTCGGTATAGCACCATGAATTGAGTGCAACGGCAGTATCTGTTTGCCAGAAGAAAGGCTTCCTTTCAGCAAATTGACCACGCTCAACATCGGGAACTGCCGAGCCGAACGAAAAGCTGTCATGCTTATAGTTAATGACAGCATCACTGCCCCATTCAGTGGCACGGTTGTAGTAATATGCCGCAAATTTTTTCAGATACTGTTTGAATGAGCTGTGCTGTATCCACCAGTCAAAATACACTATTTTCGGACGGTAATTATCCACGAGCTCGCAGCAGCGAACAAGCCAGTCCTGCAAATATTCCTCGGATGGTTCTGGCTTGCTGTAAATATCGTGTAATTCCGCCGACGGCATTGACGGCCAGTATAAGTCCCCCCTTTGGAGCGGTTCTTTTATATCGCTGTCGAAGTTTTTTCCACCGTCCATAAAAAACCAATGCTCTGCACGGTGGGAAGATGCACCAAATTCAATTCCAAGCGCACGGCAGTTGTTTTTCAGTTCTCCGAGAACGTCACGGTGAGGCCCCATTTCGTAAGCGTTCCAGTGTGAGATTTCGCTCCTGTACATCTGAAATCCGTCGTGATGCTCTGCAACGGGAACAACATACTTTGCTCCCGAAGCTCTGAAAAGCTCTGACCATTCCTTTGGATCAAATTTTTCTGCTTTGAACATCGGGATAAAATCCTTGTAGCCGAAATCGGTATGCTTGCCATAGGTATCAATGTGATGTTTGTATTCGGGACTGTCCTTGACATACATATTGCGTGAGTACCATTCATTTCCGAAAGCAGGGACACTGAAAACACCCCAATGAATGAATATGCCGAATTTGGCTTTTCTGTACCATTCGGGGACTTCGTATTCCGATAAAGAGTGCCAGTTATTGCTGTAAGGTCCTTTTTCAATGACTTCATTTATCTTTTTAAGATAAGGTGACATATCGTACATAAGCATTACCTCCTTGCTTTGTCATTATTATATATGTTTTCCTTTGACAAGGCAAGAGTATATAGTGACTTGTTTCTATCATAAATGTCACAATTTTATATTTTTGAAGTGAGATGGTGAGATGCCGTAAAACTTTTTGAATGACGAGGAGAAATACTCCTGTGAGGAGAAGCCGAGACGTTTGGATATTTCAGAAAGGCTCAATGAGTCGTCGGAAAGGAGCAGACGGGCAGCGGACATTCTTGCCTGCTCTTTCTTCTCGCTGAATGTGCTGCCGTAATTTTTTTCAATAAGCCGCTGTGTTTGTCTTGTGCTTAACCCGAGCCGATGTGAAAGTTCGTCGAGATTTGCCGAGCTGTATTCGTACAAAAAATATTCCTCAATGATAAGGCTTGAACGTTCGTATATATCGGAAGATGAGAGTGCGGTTTCGGCAGGACTGTCAAAATAATTTCTTGCCACTGAAACAACAATTTCTGACAATATGAGTTTTGCCATATTTGTATAGCCTGCACTTTTGCTTTTCAGCTCCGAGAAAAGTCTTTCAAATATCGGAAGAATATTCTGATCGTCCTTACCTATCCAAAAATTATGCGAAAGAAATTGGTCAATTAAAATGTCGGATCTTTCGCTGTTATTCTGTTCAGCACGCAGGTAAATGCACCATTCATACATAGGCGAGGTTTTATCTGTAAGCTGGGCATGGTCGCAGAGCGGACCTGTGACATAGAGTATGTTTGTGCTTATATCATATTCATTGCCATCAGCAATGAGCCTGCCACAGCCGTTTGAAATAAAATGTATCTCATAGCAGTTCACTCCGTGGGTGTGAAGAGGAATGTCTGTATCAATGGACGATGAAATTATATTAACAGCGTGAAAATTGCAGCCGCCTATACTGAACGGTATATCTATATTATTGAAGTAATGATTCATAGCACCACCTGAAAGCGTTTTGAGTTTAAATAATTATATCATATCATAAGAAAATTTACAAGCAAATACCTGAATGTTTGAAAGGAAAACACCACAATGCGAAAAAACAGCCAATACATTTCAATATCCGAATACTGCAAAGCGAACGGTTTGAAGCCAACAAAATTTTATGAAACGTTAAGCGGGCATCCGGAGCTGACGGATTGATTGACGGAATAGACAGAAATGCAGTAGAGGAAGAAGTAAAGGCACAGATCGACTATGACTGCCTTATGTCTTTCAAGGACGATTCGGTTGTAAAAATGGTTGAGGAAATCAAGGACTTGATGGTGGACGTTCGATGCGGAGAACGGACTGTAATATCCGAGGGGAAACGTGTGTCCGAGGAAACGGCGAAAGCTGCTTACAGAAAGATAACCTTTGAACACGTTCAGTATGTTCTGCACAGCCTTCTGAATTACCCCGACAAGATAAGCAGGATAGACCGCTTCCTGACAACATCGCTGTTAAACTCCGTATATACGCTGATGAACTCCACCTTTGCAGGCTTTTAACACGATATGGGAATGAAGCTGCTGTTATGATATGGAAAATTGAAAGGAATGAGAAAAGTGGCTGAACTTTTGCTTGTTGCAGTTGTATTTGAGATTTGCCGAAGAATGACCCGTCACAGGCTTAAAACGGCTCACTTATATATCTATTTAATAATTTTGACACCCAATGAAATCAAATCTTTTTTCATTCTATTTGCTTTTTCTTTTCCGAAGCGACACCCCGTAGCTGCTTCTGAAAGCTTTACAGCCATTCCTGTTTTAATGGCCCCCTTTGCAGTTGCTCCCACACAACCGCAAAGGTCAAGTCCGCATACTGTGATTTCCGAATATTCTTTTGTAGTCACAAAGCTTTTGAAGCTTTGCGAAGTAAAACTATTAGGCAGATTTTTTTCAAAGTAATTATCAGATACGATATCCACATCAGGATAAATTTCAGCACCAGATGTACCTTTTATAGAAAAGCCTATAAACCATTTATTTGTGATAATATTGGGGAATACTTGCCCAACATAAATCACATCATCACCCCGTTCACTGAACTCGCTAATAAGACTATTGACAGCGTTTACAAGTTCGGGAGTGTTATAGGAAAACATCTTTTTTCTTCTATTCCAAAGATAATCGTTCTGCATATCTACAACTATAAGCGCTTTCTTGTTTGACATATTAATTTCTCCTAATCTAAAAATCTGTTTATATTCTGACAAATATACCATTTAAGTGTTTCATCATCGGTGAGGTCGATATTACAGGAGCTTTTTATTGTCTCATAACGTAGAACTGAAAGTTCGTGTATACTTGTCAGCTCAAACGCAATCAATCTGCAATCTTCTATGGTTTTTCTTCCGTTAAAATGTTCTACAATAAATGGTAGGCTTTCCATACCAAAATCATCATTGCGATTGAACAATATATATTTTGTCACCGCTTGCGAATAGTTGTAATTTGCAATCATAAGCCTCATCATTTTAAAATGCAATTCAGTAAGCTTCTGTTTAGGCGACATTCCCGATGACATAATCTTTATAAATTCCGTATCGTGTTTTTGAACATCTGACAAAAGCTTTCGAAACACCTCATAAAGCAAACCCTCTCGTGAACCAAAGCAATAATTAATCATTGCAAGATTTACTCCGCTTTCTTTTGCAATAGCTCGAGATGTAACTTCCGAAGGTTCACTGCAATCCGTCATAAGTTTTGCAGTTGAATTTAAAAGAGCATTTCTTGTTGCTTCAAGGTCACGCTTTATTTTATCTGACATTGTATCACCTCACCTTATTAAACGTGTTTAATTATATTATACACGCTTTTTTTCAATTGTCAAGCACTCGCTTGAAAAGAAAGGACAACAAATCTGAGAAAGTATAAGAAATCCTGTTCCATCTCCGGCCTCGTCAAAGCCCTTGTCATCCTTTTCAAGGGCGGTGTTGTTGAAATTCAGTTCACGCTCCATGCCGTTCAGAGCCGCCTGCGCATTGTTCAGCTGTATCTGCCGGCTTTGAGTGCGGCGGTCGTTCTCACCGAAAGACTCTGCCGCATTGGCAAGAGCAGAACGATGCGTTTCGATTTTCTGCTTCTGACTGTCGATTTCCTTGTTCAGGACTTGATTTCTCGCTGTGAGCACCTCGGTGGATTTGTCGTTCTTGTCGAACTACGAATCCACCGATTTCATTTCAGAACCGAGAACCTTGAACGAATTGTTTATCTCAGCGAGGGATTTCTTGAACTCCTTTTCGCCCTCAAGACCTATTTTTAAGACGAAATTCTCGGACATTCTGTTTCACCTCCTTGGGAAAATGGCATAAAAAAAGAGCCTCGCGGCTCGGGGAATATAGGAAAAGGAGCAGCCTGGGTGGGTGCTCCTTTTGTGGTAAACTGCTCGATAAACGGGAAGTTGTTATTTATTCATATTCTCAACTAAGCTTGTAGCTTTTACAGTCATCTCCACCCAACCCGGCACAAAACCGTGTTTATTATTCTAACATTCATTATAAATTCTCCAAAGTTTCTATCATTTCCCGCCAATCCCTTACGCTCAAATATTCAAAGTCGGCATTGGCATTATTATTTGTATCGCTATAATAAACAGGAAAAATTCCTGCGTTATTTGCACCGACAACATCATTTGAGTAGCTATCCCCGCAATACCACACCTTGTCAGATGTCAATCCGGATTTCATCAATGCAATTTCAAATAGACGCTTATCGGGTTTTCGTATCATATAATCACAAGAAGATATTATAAATTCAAACCGATTGTTAGGGAGTAATCTGTCAAAACGCTCCTTTATTGCTTCGCCTGACCACGCATTGTTGCTGATTACCGCAGTACGAATACCTGCTTGATTAAGATAATCTATCATTTCATCTGCATAAGGCATAATTGCTCCTTGTGAAGCAGCAGTCCAAAAAATTATTTCGTGATCCAAAGGCGTCAATGAAAATTCTATGCCCAAATGTTCGAATGCAAGGCGGTTTCCGACTCTTGCCGGAATGTCATATCCAAGAGTATTCCTTACACTTTCAATTTCTCCGAATATCTTATTTACTTCACTCTGAATGTCTTCAATCGTGCAATTGTTTGGATTTTTCACTATGTATTTCATAAGTTCGACGTTTCCTCTGTCAGAATTCCAATCAGGCTCGCAAAGCAAAGTATGTCCATAGTCAAAAATAATCATTTCGGGTTTTGTTATTTTCATTTGAAATCACCTCAGTATTATTTGATATAGTATTCCAACAGCTTCTCATCAATAAGAGCAATCGGCTCTTTATCCTTAATATCCTTGTAAAACGCCAACTTCGCACTCATTTCAAGTTCATTTTTTATGTTCGTTTGTTATTGATAACATGTAAACCATGTGCTTGCACAAAGTGTAAACCATGTTACTCTTGACA
>ERZ791919.2879-NODE-2879-length-11469-cov-14.550289_pt1 | contig 11469 bp, 10 predicted proteins | sample MGYA00510137_ERZ791919 | MGnify/ENA primary metagenome ERZ791919 (study PRJEB30046, sample SAMN00792059) | human gut metagenome | study: EMG produced TPA metagenomics assembly of the A metagenome-wide association study of gut microbiota in type 2...
AAAAAGAAAACAAATATATTGAGGAGGATATGCCGGAAGGCAAAAACCTGCTGGGCGCGTTCCACCAGCCGTCTCTGGTGCTGTCGGACCCTGCCTGCCTGGCGACGCTGCCGCAGCGGCAGTTTGCATCCGGCATGGCGGAGGTCATCAAGACCGGGCTGGTGGCCGATTCCGCCCTGCTGGCCGCCGCCGAGCAGGGCCTGCGGAGCGACAGCGGCGAGGCCCTGACGGCCCTTGTCGCCGCCTGCGGACGGGCCAAGCTGCACTTGGTATCCGGTGATGCGGAGGACCACGGCGCGCGCCGCCTGCTGAACTTTGGCCATACCTTCGGCCACGGTTACGAGGCTGTCGGCGGGTATGACACCTGGACCCATGGCGAGGCTGTGGCCGCCGGGATGTGCCGTACCCTTCGCTGGCAGATAGCCAATGGCTATGGCGGCACCGATGTGCTGGCACGGCTGGAGCCGCTGCTGACGCGGTACGGCCTGCCCACGGCCATCGACTGTGACGAGGCGGCCCTGCGCCGCTGCGTGGGCCACGATAAAAAAACCGCCGGCGGTACGGTGCAGTTGGTCATCGTCCGCTGTATGGGACAGGGTGAACTGGTGACGGTGCCCCTGTCCGATTTATGGGAGGATAAAGCATGAAGCTGTTATTGACGCCTTCGTCTCTGCGGGGAACCGTCACGGTGCCACCCTCCAAAAGCCTGCTGCACCGCGAGCTGATCTGCCGGTTTCTGGCGGGCCAGGTCACGGAGCTGCCGCCCCACGCGGCACAGGATGTGCTGGCGACCTACCGGGGACTGACCTGCCTGACCGCCCCGGCGCCGCTGGTGGACTGCGGCGACAGCGGCAGCACCCTGCGCTTTTTGCTGCCGCTGTTCATGGCCCTTGGCCGCACCGATGCGGTGTTCACCGGCTCCGACCGGCTGCTCTCTCGTCCTATCCCCGGGGATCTGGGCCTGCGGCGCACGGAGCAGGGCCTTGCCCTGACCCGCCCACTGACAGCGGGCCACTGGTCGCTGCCGGGAGATGAGACGTCCCAGCTGATCTCCGGTATGCTGCTGGCGCTGCCGCTGCTGCCGGGGGACTCGGACATTACCGTCACCGGAGAGACCGTCTCCCGGCCCTATGTGCAGATGACTCTGGCGGTCCTGGCCCGCCACGGCGTCACCGTGGAGAAAATCACCGGTGGCTGGCATATCCCCGGCGGGCAGTTCTGTCGCCCCGCGCCGCTGTTGGATGAGCCGGACTGGTCCGCTGCGGCCTATTGGCTGGTGCTGCGTGCCCTGCTTCCCAGACAGAGAAGAGAGGCTCTTCGTATCCCGTTGGCGCCGCCGCCCTATCTCCAGGGCGATGCGGCCATCCTACGCTATCTGGACAAGCTGCCGGAGCAGATCGATATCTCCGACACCCCGGACCTCCTGCCGCCGCTGGCCCTGTACGCCGCGCTGCGCCCGGGCCGCGATACCTGCTTTACCCACGCCGCGTTCCTGCGGCGGAAGGAGAGTGATCGCCTGACCGCCGTCTCCGCTGTGCTGAACGCGCTGGGCGCTTCGGCAGAGGTGCAGCCGGACGGACTGGTCATCCACGGCGTGAGCGCGCTGCACGGCGGAGATGTCTCTGCCTGCGGTGACCACCGCATCGCCCTGCTGGCTGGCTGCGCCGCTATGGTGGCCGACGGTCCCGTGACACTGTCCGGCGCCGAGACGGTGGCGAAGTCCTACCCCGCCTTCTGGCGTGAGCTTGCCGCCCTGGGCGGAAACTGGGAGGTGCTGGAATCGTGATGCACTACACGCTTTTCGGCGAGTCCCACGGTCCGGCGGTGGGTGTCCTGCTGACGGATGTGCCGCCGGGTCTGTCGGTGGACGAGGCCTTTATCCGGGAACAGCTGCTCCGCCGCATGGGGCAGGGAGGGCTGACCACCGCCCGGCAGGAAAAAGAGGAGGTACATTTCCTATCCGGTGTCTATCAGGGCCGCACTACCGGCGATCCTCTGGCGGCGGTCATTTACAACGGTGATGCCCGTTCCACCGACTACGACAGCCTGAAGAACAAGCCCCGGCCCTCCCACGGAGACTATACCGCCGCGGTCCGCGCCCTGGGCTGCAACGATCCCCGGGGCGGCGGCCATACCTCCGGGCGGCTCACCGCGCCGCTGACCGTGGCCGGCGCGCTGGCGATCACATACCTGAAGACGGCCCATATCGCCGTTCACGCGGATGTCCTGGATGAGGAGGCTCTGCGGGCACGCGCTGCCGCTGCCAAAGCGGACGGCGACAGTGTGGGCGGCGTGATCCGCTGCACCGTCAGCGGTCTGCCCGCCGGTTTGGGCGGCCCTGACTGGCGGGATACCGTGGAGGGCACCATCGCCCGCCACGTGTTTGCCATTCCCGCTGTCAAGGCCATCGGCTTCGGCGCAGGGGAGACCTTCGCCCAAATGCGCGGCAGCGCGGCCAACGACCCGTTTACGATGGCCCGTGGCGCTGTTCGCACAGCGACCAATCATGCCGGCGGCGTCAACGCCGGCATCACCAACGGCATGGACGTGGTGTTCGATGTGACGTTCCGCCCCACACCGTCCATCGCTAAGGAACAGCGGACCGTGGACCTGACTACCATGACGGAGACGACTATCTCCGTCCCCGGCCGCCACGACGCCTGCATCGCGCTCCGCGCTGCCCCGGCGGTGGAGTCCGCCGCTGCCCTGGCGGTGTGCCAGCTGCTGCCGGACACGCCCGCCGACCTGGATGGTCTGCGCTGCCGATTGGACGAGACGGACGCGGCGATCCTGGAGCTGTTTGACCGCCGTCAGCGGCTGTCTGCCGCCATCGGCGCGTATAAGAGCGCCCACGGCCTGCCGGTCCGGGATAAGGCCCGGGAGGCGGAAGTCCTCCGTACCCGGGGCGATATGCTGCCGGAGCGCCGCGATCAGGCGGAGCGCCTGATGACCCTGCTGATGGCGCTCTCCCGGGAGGAGCAGGCATGACGGGGCGGATCATCCTTATCGGTATGCCCGCCGGCGGAAAGACCACCATCGGCGCCGCCCTGTCCCGGGCGCTGTCCGTGCCCCTTTACGACGCGGACGCACTGACGGAGCAGACGGTGGGCTGTTCCATCCCTGAGATCTTCGCCGCGGAGGGCGAGGCTGCCTTCCGTGCCCTGGAACGCCGGACGCTGGAAGCGCTCTGCACAGAGACGGAAACACCCTGCGTCATCGCCACCGGCGGTGGTGCGGTGTTGACGGAGCAGAACCGTGAGCTCCTGCGTCGAAGCGGCACGGTGTTCTGGCTGGACCGGACGGTGGAAAATATTATGTCGACTGATTACGCCGCCGGACGTCCGCTGCTCGCCGGTGGAGAGGCGGCCCTGCGGGCCATGTATGCCGTCCGCTGCCCGCTGTACGCGGCCTGCGCCCATTATCGGGTGCCTGACGGCACTGTTGACCAAATGAAGGACTTTATTCTGCGACTATGGAGGGATACGCCATGAAGCTGCTCATCCTCAACGGCCCCAACCTGAACCTGTTGGGCCAGCGGGAGCCGGACATCTACGGCAGACAGAGCTATGACGATTTATGTAAACTGATTTACGAGCACGCCGCCGCCGTGGGCTGCCAGGTGGAGCTGTTCCAGTCTAACCATGAGGGCACGCTTATCGACGCTATCCAGGCCTCCCGGGTCGGCTTCGGCGGCATCGTCATCAACCCTGGGGCCTACGCGCATTACAGTTACGCCATCTATGATGCTCTGCGCTGCGCCCCCGTCCCGGCGGTGGAGGTGCATATCTCCGATATCAACGCCCGCGAGCCCTTCCGGGCCGTGTCCGTCACCGCGCCGGCCTGCGCCAAAGTTATCACCGGCCACGGCCTTGACGGCTATCTCGAAGCCATGGACTATCTGCTCCAACACACCAATGACACTGCGGCTGCGCCCACCTGCGGCTGCACTGGGGAGGCACTTGTATGACCAACAAAAAGCTCTATCTTATCGGCGACCCCGTGGATCATAGCCTTTCGCCGCTGCTCCACGGCGCCATGATCGCCCAGACCGGCGTACACTACACCTATGAAGTCCGCCGCGTTCAGCCCCGCGATCTGGCTGACTTCGTGGCCGAGGCCAAGGCCGGCGGCTGTGCCGGCTTCAACGTCACCATGCCCCACAAGGAGGCCATCCTGCCGCTGCTGGATGAGCTGAGCCCTGCGGCGGCCGCCTGCGGTGCGGTGAACACCGTCTGCATCAAAAACGGCCGTGCCATCGGCTATAACACTGACGGCCCGGGATTTGTGGACAGCCTGCGTGCCCGCGGCCTGGAGCCGGAGGGCAAGACCGTGCTGCTGCTGGGTACCGGCGGCGCCGGAGACGCCATCTGTGATGCGCTGGTCGGCGCCGGTGTGAAAAAGATTTTCGTCACCAACCGCAGCGTCTATCCGGCCCAGGATCTGGCCGCGCGTTACCCGGATAAGGCGCAGTTCATCTACTTCGGCATTTTCCCCGTCCGCCATGCCATGGCCGAGAGCGACCTGTTCATCAACGCCACCTCTCTGGGCATGGCCGGCATGAAGGAGTTTTCCGACCTGGGCTTCCTGCGTGACGCCCCGGCAGGCGTCACCGTCTACGATCTGGTCTATAACCCCCGGCAGACCATGCTGCTGCGCGAGGCCGAAAAGCGCGGCCTGCCCACCGTGTCCGGCATCGACCTGCTGCTCTACCAGGCGGCCCGTGCCTTCAAGATGTTCACCGGCAAGGACGTGGATATGCCCGCCCTGTTCTCGGCGCTGGAGGGCAAGCTGGACTGAGGTTGACACCCGTCCCGCGCGGTTATATAATACCCGAAGGCTTTTCACCTTTTCTTTGAGGTATTTTCTATGAACTTTCGATTGCTCTCACACACAATGGGCTATATCCTGTGGGTCGAGGCAGGCTTCCTGCTGCTGCCGGCACTGACGGCCTGTATTTATGCCGAGACCTGCTGGCAGCAGTTTCTGCTGACGGCGCTGCTCTGTGCCGCGGCGGGCACGGTGCTGCACCTGGTTCCGGTGAAAAAGACCCAGATGCACAGCCGCGACGGCTTTGCGGCAGTGGCCCTCAGCTGGGTGCTGCTGGCACTGTTCGGCGCGCTGCCCTATGTGTTCACCGGCGCCATGACCAGTTATATCGACGCCCTGTTCGAGACGGTCTCCGGCCTGACCACCACCGGCTCGTCCACCTTCACCGCTGTGTCCCATCTGCCCCGCAGCGTGCTGCTGTGGCGCTCGCTGACCCAGTGGATGGGCGGCATGGGTGTGCTGGTGCTGTTCCTGGCGCTGACGCCCCGTATGGGCGAGGGCGCGGTGTTCCTCATGCGCGCCGAAAGCCCCGGCCCCATCAAGTCCAAGCTGGTGCCCAAGGTGGGCGGCACCGCCAAGATACTCTATCTGATCTATGTGGTGCTGACCCTCTGCGAGGTGCTGGCCCTGCGTCTGGCGGGCGAGAGCTGGTTCTCCGCCGTCTGCCACAGCTTTACCACCATGGCCACCGGCGGCTTCTCGATTTATGATACCTCCCTAGCGGGCGCGTCCAAGGCGGTCATGTGGATCGTCACCGTGTTCTCCTTCCTGGCGGGCGTCAACTTCTCACTGATGTTTCTGGCCGTTCGCGGCAAGCTGAAGGAGGTGCTCCGCAGCGAGGAACTGCGGATCTACGTCGGTATCGTGGCGGCGGCCACGCTGCTGCTGTGCATCAATCTGCGGGTGCAGGCGGGGGTGCCCTTCGGGGATTCCATCACCGACGCCGCCTTCCAGACTGTTACCATCATGACCACCACGGGCTTTGCCACCGTGGATTTCTCCCTGTGGCCGACCTTCTGCCGTATGGCACTGGTGATGCTGATGTTCACCGGCGCCTGCGCCGGCTCCACCTCCGGAGGCATCAAGATATCCCGCGTCGCCATTCTCTGCAAGAGCCTGAAGCGGGAGCTGAAGCAGCTGGCGCACCCCCACCATGTCAGCGTGCTGAAGGTGGACGGACAGGCCGTGGAGGAGCGGGTCGTATCCTCCGCCGGCGCGTTTATCGCGGCATACCTGCTGGTGCTGCTGGCGGGCGCACTGGTGGTCAGCTGGGACAACTATGGCTTCCAGGAGTCCTTCGCCGCCTCTCTGACCTGCATCAGCAATGTGGGTCCCGGCCTGGGCATCCTCGGCCCCATGGAGAATTTCTCCATCCTCTCGCCCCTGAGCAAGCTGGTGCTGTCGCTGGAGATGCTCATGGGCCGTCTGGAGCTGATGCCCCTGCTGGCGCTGTTCCTGGGCAGCACCTGGCGTGACTGACGCAAAAAAGCACCCCGCGGGGTGCTTTTGTCATTTCTGCGTCGTGCAGTATGCCTCATATTTTTCCTGCAGCCAGGCCTTCAGCGTCTCCACGCCCGCCTCGTCCCAGGTGAAATCCCGTTCCTCCTTGTCCTGCGCCAGCTCGTAGCATACATTGCTGTATACAGCGGTGTGCAGGATTCCCGCGTCCTTATCCCCATCGAAGCGGTAGCGGAACTCCCCGATGGAGCCGGTGTATATGAACGCCCGATTAAACCAGTTGGGCGTCAATTCTGCGAATTGTGGGTGCATGACGGTCGCTCCTTTCGTTTATCATAGGGATGATACCATAAAACCGGCGGACTGTACAGGCAAAAATTTGCCGCGGCTCGCCGAAGGACTTGAAAACAGACCAAACGTATGGTACAATGTGCCTGCATATTCAGGGGCACCGCCCCTTGGCAAAGTGAGGGAATAGCGTATGAAAAACGCAGTCAAACGTATCGGCGTGCTGACCAGCGGCGGCGACGCCCCCGGCATGAACGCCTGCATCCGCGCCGTGGTCCGCAGTGCCAACGCCCGGGGCATCGAGTGCGTGGGCATCCGCCGCGGCTATCAGGGCCTGATCTCCGGCGACATCGTCGAGATGGACAACGCCAGCGTCAGCCGCATCATCAACCGCGGCGGCACCATCCTGTACTCCGCCCGCTGTGACGAATTCCGCACCAAGGAGGGGCAGGAGAAGGCCTACGCCACCTGCAAGCTCATCGGTCTGGACGGCCTGGTGGCCATCGGCGGCGACGGCACATTCCGCGGCGCGCAGGACCTGTCCAGGTTCGGCATTTCCGTGGTGGGTATCCCCGGCACCATCGACAACGACATCGTCTGCACCGACTATACCATCGGCTTCGACACCGCGGCCAACACCGCCGTGGAGTGTATGGACAAGCTCCGCGACACCATGCAGTCCCACGAGCGCTGCTCCGTGGTGGAGGTCATGGGCCACCGCGCCGGTTATCTGGCGCTGTATGTGGGCGTGGCCATCGGCGCCACCGCCGTGCTGGTGCCCGAGCGCCCCTACGACTTTGAAAAGCACGTGGCTGAGAAGATCCGCCGCGCCCGCATCAGCGGCAAGACCAACTTTATGATCGTGGTGGCCGAGGGCGCCGCCAGCGGCATGGCCGTGGGCGAGCAGATCAAAAAGGAGCTGGGGTTGGACCCCCGCGTCACCATTCTGGGCCACATCCAGCGGGGCGGCAGCCCCACAGCCAAGGACCGCGTCACCGCCACCCGCATGGGCTACGAGGCGGTGCAGCTGCTTGCGGAGGGCAAGACCAACCGCATCGTCTGCGCCAAGGGCGACCGGATCAGCAACGTGGACATTGATGAGGGCCTGGCCATGACCAAGACCCTGAACCACGAGGAGTTCGAGGTCATGACCGTCATGACCGGAAGATAAACCGTGAAAGAGAAGCAGGAGGCCGTGCGGCCTCCTGCTTTTGCCGCGGCAAAAATGGAAGGAAATGGATATATTTTACAATTTTGCAAAGAACACGGGATAAAATCTGGGAAAATTTACAAAGAGGGGTGGACAAACGGAAAATACTTGTTATAATCAAAGTATCCGCAACGACGTCGTTGCATTGCGTTTTAATAACGATTTTATTAAAACGATGGGGTCTGCGGAAATTTAAATTTCTATGGGGAGTGTTACAATGAAAAAAGTATTGGCAACCATTCTGGCCCTGGTCATGGCGCTCAGCGTCACCGCCACCGCGTGGGCGGAGCAGCCGACACCGGCGGTTGCAAAAATGGGTGAAACCACCTACAACGATTTGCATACTGCACTGGAAGCAGCCAAGAGCGGCGGCACGGTGGAACTGCTGGGAGAAGTCAATCTTACCGGCGACTGGACGCCTGTCGGCACCAGCAATGAACCGTTCAAGGGCACCTTTGATGGCAACGGGCACAAGATCACCGGGCTGAAGATCACCTCCGGGAGCTATATCGGCCTGTTCGGCTATGTAGGTGAAGGCGCTGTTATCCGGAATGTCAACTTGGTCGGCGCAAGTGTCTCCGGTGAAAGTAGGGTCGGTGCTTTGATCGGACGTATCGTAGGCGGCGCTACGGTGAGCAATTGCTCGGTGGACAGCACTTCTAAGGTGGTAGGCTCCGGCAGTAACACCGGAGGACTGATCGGTGAAGTCTTTGGACCTACCACTGGAACTATCACAGTAAATTTGGATTATCTGACGAACCATGCGGCTGTAGAGAATACGGCAGACGCGCATAGCCGCGCCGCCGGTATCATTGCGCAGGTCACCAGAGGTGCAATTGTGACCATCAGCAGTTGTAAGAATTATGGCCCCATCACGACGAACAACGGTTACGCTGGTGGTATCGTGGCGGCGAAGCAGGGCAGCAGCAAAGTTTCATTCGAAAACTGCTCCAATGCCGGTACGCTGACGGGCAAATATACCGGCAGCCTTATCGCTTGGCTGGTGGGCGGCAATTGGCTTTCCATGACGAATTCCGGTGATGCGCAGGACGCGATCGGCGCCGTCAACATATGCAGAGACAATCAAGCGTATACATTTTATTTTACCATAGACGGTGAGGAGTATTACCTCAGAAAACCGGGAGCTACAGAGGATTCCGATGCACAATTCTCTGAACTTTGGGATGGAAAAAAGACCATCGATAGAGCGTATATGGATCGTATTATCGCTTTCTTCAATTATGCAAAATCAGAGCAGGGCGAGGGTGGAAGCTTTGCGGCGTATCCTTCCGATCGTGCTGAGCTTTTTGGACATGCGTGGAATACGAGCGACCATACCAAGATGGCCAATATGTTTGGAGCAGAGGGCTGGCCCGAGTTGTTGAGCAGATACAATGAGGCGGAGAAGGACAACATGACCCGCAATGACTTTGCGGTAATATGGGACGAGAATATCCTTTATTCCGCGCCCGCACCTGCTCCTACGCCTGACCCCACCCCCTCCACCGGCGGCTATTACTACTATCCCTCCACCACGACCAATGACACCACTAAGGGCAGCCCCAAGACCTTCGACGCGGGCGTGGGTATCTACGCCGTGACCGCTGTTCTCTGCGTTACCGGCATGGCCTGGGCCGCTAAAAAGCGCGGAAACTGACCCGCATTTCCTGCGGTGTCTTACCCCGGCGCCGCGCGAAATAAAAAAGGCACCCCGTCAGGGGTGCCTTTTTCCGTTTTCACTCCATCTCCGGCCGTTCGTCGCCCATGAAGAACACCGCCACGGTGCCCTGTCCGGCATGGCTGCCGATGATGGTGCCGATGTCGCACAGGCGTACCTTCCCCTTCAGCTTCGGGAAGCGATTCTCCACGGCGTCCATGACCAGCCGGGCGTCCTCCGGGCACTGGCTGTGGCAGATAAAGCACTTGCCGTCATAGTCCCGGCCGCCCTGGGCGTGCTGCTCCATGGTGTCCACCGTGGTCTCCACGGCTTTTTTCTTGCCCCGCACCTTGCTGTATGCCTTGATGGCGCCCTTGTCATCCAGCCGCATGATGGGGCAGATGTTCAGCACCGTGGCTACCGTGGCCGCCGCGCCGGATACCCGGCCTGTCCGCCGGAACTGGGTCATATCGCTGGAGAAGAACTGGTGATGCACCTTGTTTCGGTTGTCCAGCACCCACTGGGCCACGGTGTCGATGTCCTCACCCGCGTCCCGCATATCGGCGGCGTAGTCCACCAGCAGGCCGTAGCCGCTGGAGGAGCACAGGGAGTCGATGACGATCAGCTTTTGCCCGGGGTACTTGTCCTTCAGCTCTGCTGCCGCCAGATAGGCGTTGTTCACCGAGCAGGACTGCCCGGATGTGAATGCGATGTGCAGCACGTCGCCGCCCTTCTGCAGCAGGCGCTCGAAGAAGTCCATATACCCCGCTACGTTGATCTGGCTGGTCTGGGGCAGCTTGCCCGCCTTCAGAAAGCCGTAAAACCGGGGCAGCGCCGCCGGATCGCGGCCCATATCGTCGTCATAGGTCTGCCCGTCCACCACATAGGTGTAAAACAGCACGGGGATATCCCGGCTCTCCATGTACGAATAGGGCAGGTCCACCGTGGAGCAGCAGCTCAGTGTAAATTTCCGTTCCATTATTTCTCCTTTTTACTCCTTTGTTCCGCTGTGTCTGCGGCAGGGAAGGGGGCACGCAGAACGCCCGTTTGTAATACAAGTTCATTATATGACCCTGCCTGTTTTTGTCAATATGCGCTTTTCACGGATTGCAAAAACCGATGGGATACGCTATAATAACCACCTGACTACAATACAGGGAGCGATCCGTTATGATACTCGTACTGCAAAAGAACACCCCGGAGCCTGCCATCCGCCAGCTGCTGGCCCAGCTGGCTCTGCAAAACGTCAAGGGCGGCTGCGTAGCGGGGGAGACGTCCCTCCTCCTGCCCCTGGTGGGGGAGACGTGGCGGCTGGACCCCGCCGCGCTTCAGGCCCTGCCCTATGTGCAGGAGGCCCGTCGCCTGACCCCGGCCTATCACCTGGCCGCCCGGAGCGCTCATCCGGAGAATACCGTGGTGCCGGTGGGCGATGTCCGCGTGGGCGCGGATTTCTGCCTGATCGCCGGGCCCTGTGCCGTGGAGTCCGCGCACCAGATACAGACCGTCGCCGCCGCCGTAAAGGCCGCCGGGGCCGTCATGCTCCGCGGAGGCGCCTTCAAGCCCCGCACCTCGCCCTACACCTTCCAGGGTCTGGGTGAGCAGGGCACGGCGCTGCTGGTACAGGCCGGCCGTGATACGGGCCTGCCCACCGTTACCGAGATCACCGATCCCGCCCAGCTGGACACGCTGGCTGATGTGGACGTGCTGCAGGTGGGCGCGCGCAATATGCAGAATTTCGCCCTGCTGAAGGCTCTCGGCCGTACCCGCAAGCCCATCTTGCTCAAGCGCGGCACCTCCGCCACGGTGGAGGAGCTGCTGCTGTCCGCGGAGTATATCCTGTCCGGCGGCAATACGCAGGTCATCCTCTGTGAGCGTGGTATCCGCAGCGGCCTGACCCCCGCCCGCGCCGCCCTGGATGTGTCGGCTGTTCCGGTGCTGAAGCGCCTGACCCATCTGCCGGTCATTGTGGACCCCAGCCACGCCGCGGGCCGCGCCGATCTGGTGGAGCCGCTGGCGCTGGCGGCGATCG
>ERZ791919.2891-NODE-2891-length-11436-cov-3.827871_pt1 | contig 11436 bp, 10 predicted proteins | sample MGYA00510137_ERZ791919 | MGnify/ENA primary metagenome ERZ791919 (study PRJEB30046, sample SAMN00792059) | human gut metagenome | study: EMG produced TPA metagenomics assembly of the A metagenome-wide association study of gut microbiota in type 2...
ATTCCTATGATCCGGGAAGTCCAGGACGGGCAGATAATACCTGTTATCACCCGGAACCGTTATAATAAACTGATTGAAGGCGATACCGTTTTAACGGAAAATTTGCTGGAGTATGTACGCCGCCCGCTTGCACTTCTTACCATAAAAAAAGCCGTTGAACGTTTACCGGTGGAAGTTCTGCCTAATGGAATCGTACAGGTACAACAGAGCACAACCGTACGGGATAAATTGCGGGCGGAAAAAGAGGCCCGGCAATCGGTTGCTAACAGTCTGGAGCAGGACGCGGCGGCTTACCTGGATGTATTGCAGGATATCATCAGGGAACTGGATGCGCAGTCGGAAACGGTGGATTACTATATACCGGGCGTTACCGTACAATCTAAGGGAATAACTTTTTAATGTCCGGACATGGAGAAGTTTACATATAATAGTAAGACGGTGGAGGTTCCTTCTTGCCTGGATGAAGTCAGTAGTGATCAGTACCGGCAATTTCTTATATTGTCGGTACTGATGAACCGCGGTACGATCAGCCCCGGACAGTTCCGCGTAAAATGGCTTTCTTTCCTTCTGGGCATGAAAGCGGATTACACCATGTATCGGCGTGAGATCATCCGGGAGCTGGACGGGCAACTGGAAAAGCTGGACGGCTTTTTCTCTTATACAACCGGTAAGGAGGGCGAGCGGATCGTTACGCCCATTCTGAAAACCGGTCGTAACCTGATGCAGGATTTCGGGGGTTGGCATGGTGTCGGTGACATGCTGAACGGTCTTACTTTTGGTAACTTTTGTGATTGCCTGGATTTGTTGCAGCAAAGCAAGCAGGCAGCGGCAGAAAAGGACGAACCGGCTATAAATGAAATCTTCCAGGATATCACGTTAAAGCTTTACCGGTATAAGGACCCGGAGAAGATACCGGCCGTTCCTTCCTTGCTTGCCATTCATGCGGTAAACTTCTTTTCTGCCGTTTGGGAAATGGTTCTTTCCGGACCGGTTTATATCAGCGGTGAAGCTATCGACTTTCGGATATTGTTTCAGAAGCTGGCATCCGAGGACCGGAAGGTGGACGATAAAACCGGCTGGACCGGAATAGTCTTTGAAGTGGCGGCTTCCGGTGTGTTTGGAAATAAGAAGGAGGTGGACGATACGCCCTTTTGGGATGTATTGCTTTACCTGTATAAATGTAAGTTTGAGTATTTGCACCAAAAACGTAACAAGAAATGAGAACGACAACAAGAACAAAAAACAAGATCAAGAAATTTGAAGGGTTACGCCTGAAAGCGTATGTATGTGCCGCGGGAGTATGTACGATCGGTTACGGTCATACGGCCGGCGTAAAACCGGGTGATGTTATCACCGAGGCCCAGGCCGATGCTTTCTTTGAATCGGATATCAGGGCGGTAGAAAACCAGGTAAACGCGCTTCCCCTTGATTTGGGACAGTACCAGTTTGACGCGGTAGTAAGCTTTTGCTTTAATGTAGGTATCGGAAAATTAAAGAAATCAACGCTTTATAAGAAGATCAGAGCAGATGCGTATGATTCATCCATACCGGCAGAGTTTAAAAAGTGGATATACGGAGGCGGTAAGATTCTTCCGGGGCTTGTTACCCGCCGTGAATGGGAGGCAAAACGTTATCAGGGATTGACGATATGATAAATATAAAGGTTTACCGTGAATACTGGGAAGGCGTGCAAAAACGTATTCCTGAAATAAAGAAGGTGCTACCCGTTACCATTGACGAGGAAATGAGTAAGACGATACAGGGACTATCTAAAGAAGAATGTCCGGTGCTCTTTATTCTGATCCCGTCGGGAACGGGCGCCAGCCTTTCGGCTGATAATGTGAGGGAAAATAATTTATGCGTTATTTTCCTTATGAGCAAGTACGATCCCCAACGGAAAGGGGCTTATGAGACTATCGAAGAGGTGCAGCCGGTTATGGAGCGTATCAAACAAATGCTGATAGAAGATTCTGCCACCGGTTGCCCTGTCACTAAGGAACTGGATTTAACCAGCCTTTCCACTCTTCCGGAATCCGGCTTTTACCGGACGTTTGCGGGGTGGAGCCTGGCTTTCTCATTTAAAACAAGATTCTAACTGAATGGCCGAGAATTTTAAAACGGATTTTTTTACCGACCGGATCGGGCGTGGAATACAGGACATATTTCAAGCCCAACTGGATATCGCTACCAAACGGATTTACCAGAAAGGCCGTGAGCGTAGGAAAGTACAGGGAACCGGGGAGATCATACAAGGGCGATCCGGTGCATTAATGGCCGCACTACAGAACCCGAATTATTCGGTCATTCCGGACGGCGAAGGAGTAATCGCACATTCTAACCTTCCATTATATACCCGCTTCCTGGATATGAAGAAACACGGTAATTACCAGATTTATAACCGGCAGATATACGGGATTCTATATCATGACACACTCGGGAAGATTAAATATGAATATCAGGATTATGTAAGGGAAAGGGTAAAAGAAATGTTTGCCAGTTCGCTAAAATAGGTAATAAAATTAATACCTAAATATTTGTAGGTAATGATTTTATTACCTATCTTTGTTTCAGTAACCAATAAAACAAAGTTTATGCCTGAAATTTGTAGATTCTTCGGTATTATTATATTCCTCTATTGGAAAGATCATAATCCGCCACATATTCATTTTACTTATGGTGATTATGAATGTTCTATTAGCGTATTGGATCGGATTGTAGACGGTCGGGCTCCAGCTAAAGTTATTGCAAAAGTAAATGAGTGGATTAACTTGCATGAAGCAGAAATACTTTCTCTTTGGGAAAAGGCCCAAAAAGGGGAAAAAATAGATAAAATTGAACCATTAAAATAAACGCTTATGTTACGAGTTATAGATGTGGATTATATTAGGAATTACGAGCTTCTTGTTACTTTCAGCGACGGGAGTAAAAAGATCGTAAATTTGGAACCTTATCTTACAGGTGAGGTTTTCGGGGAGTTATTGGATAAGGAAAAATTTGTTCAATATGGTTTAACCCGTGCTACTATTGAATGGGCCAACGGTGCCGACCTTGCACCGGAGTTTTTATATGAAATTGGTATAGCTGCATATTTTTAGACCCTATGAATGATTGTTTAGCTATTCAAGATAAGAAGGAAGAAACTTTCTTATATCGGATTTTTATTTCTCACCCGGAACTAAATGCTTCTGCGGTGGCTCGACGTATGGGAATAAGTCAAAGCCTTATGTCTCAATATATAAGTGGAATAAAAAAGCCCTCACAAGAACGGGAGGCCCTAATAGTAAATACTATTAAAGATATCGGTAAAGAACTAACGATGATTGTATGACATACGAAGATATTTTATTTTTGATCGGCTTTTTCCTGGTAATAGTTTTTTTCGTAGGATGTAAGCATAAACCGGCTACTTTATCCGGGTGGCTTGCTTTTGCCTTTCTTTCCTTTATCGTGACGCCTCTTATATCAGTTCCTTTAACCTGGTACGTTTGCCGGATGCTTGATCGGGCAACAATTAAGGATAAAGGATATTTTGATCCTTCGGATTTTACATTTAAGAGATAAAATACTTTCTTCTTAGTATAATAAGCCTGTAGAATGGTTCTACGGGCTTTTTTTATGTCCTTTTCCGCCACTTTACACCAGGATAATTTTGCCTTATAAAATTTACTCTTATGGCAAAATTAAAACCTGACTATATCGAATGGGTGTTAACCCTGAACGCCTCCGATGCGCAGAAGGAAATACATAATCTTTCAGAAAAGAACAAGGAGCTCCGGGATAGCAATAAGGAGATAAAAAAGTCTATGACCGATTTAATCGCCACTGGGAAAGCTGGCGGTAAACAATGGAAAAGGCTTGATGATCAACTGAAAGAAAATAATAAGACGATCGGTGAGAATAACAAGAAGATTGCCGAATGCGAGAAACGGCTGGATAAAACCACCATGAGCGCAAACCAGCTGGCAAGGAAAGCAAACGCCTTGCGAAAAGAGCTTCGCAATACGGTGAAATCCTTGCAGCCGGAAAAATATGCCGCCCTGGAGAAGGAACTGAAAGAAGTTGAAAAAGCATACGGGCAGGCCACGAAAAAGGCGGAAGGTTTCGGCGGCTCCCTTCTTTCCCTGAATAAGATAAAAACGGTTCTGGCCGGTGTGTTTGTCACTATCGGCGCAATGATAACTGGGCAGATTGTCGGCGGGCTAAGGGATGCGATCAGTACTATTATAGAGTTCGAGAAGAAAAACAGTACGTTGGCCGCTATCCTGGGAACTACGAAAAAAAGTATCAAGGATTTAACGGATGAAGCGCGCCGGCTGGGTGCTACTACTTCTTATACAGCCGCACAGGTAACGGAACTTCAGATAGAGCTTGCCAAGCTGGGATTTTTCAAAGAGGATATTAAAGCGATGACGCCTTCCGTGTTGAAATTCGCTAAGGCGGTGGACACGGATCTTGCCTCGGCTGCTACGCTTGCCGGTGCAACATTGCGTATTTTCAATCTTGATGCAGAAGATACGGAACGGGCTGTTTCTACTATGACTATGGGATGTAACGCATCCGCTTTAAGTTTCGAGTACTTAAATACGGCAATGTCTATTGTTGGGCCGGTTGCAAATTCTTTCGGGTTCACGATTGAAGAAACTACCGCCCTTTTGGGTGCTTTGGCAAACAGCGGTTTTGACGCTTCATCGGCAGCGACGGCAACACGTAATATTTTGCTTAACCTGGCTGACAGTAGCGGCAAACTCGCACTTGCTCTCGGTGGTCCGGTGGATAATCTGGAAGACTTGGTAAAAGGACTTAAAAAATTAAACAGTGAAGGAATAGACCTTAATAAGGCACTGGATTTAACGGATAAACGTTCGGTTGCCGCATTTAATACCTTTTTAAATGGTACTGATACCGTTTTAAATCTCCGTGATGCAGTAACCGGAGCCGAAGAGGGATTTAACGCCATGTCCGAAGAAATGGGTGATAACGTTCAAGGTGCATTAAACCGGCTAAGTTCAACTATCGAAGGGGTAGTTTTACGTTTCTATGAATCAAAGGGTATTCTCCGGGATTTAATAGACCTTGTTACGCTTATGGTGGAAGGTGTAGGGGGTATGATTGACATGTTTAATAAATGGGGTGTTGTCACTTATACCGTTACCGCTTATTTGGTTTCTTATTATGGAGGACTGAAAATCGCTACCATGTGGCACGCCCGTTTTAAAACGGCGACCCTTGCTTCGGTCGTTGCAGAGAAAGCGCACGCCGTACAGCTTTATATCAGCCGGGCGGCTACTCTGACTTATGCGGCAGCCCAGGCACTATTACACAAGAATACTACCAGATGTACCGCTGCACTCCGGTTAATGAGGATCGAACTTTTGAAGAATCCATATACGGCCCTGCTCGCGTTACTCGTGGCAGCCGGTGTTGCTATCTACCAGCTTGCAAAGAAGACGGAACAGGCTTCGGCGGCGATGAAGGCCCACCAGGAAGTCGTAAAGAAAGTGAATGAAGAATATTCCAGCCAGGAAGCAAAAATAAAAACTCTTGTAGCTGCTATCAATGATGAGAACCTTTCCAACTACACCCGTAAACAAAGGCTTGCGGAATTAAAAGAACTGATACCGGATTATAATGCGGAATTGAATGAAGAAGGCAGGCTCATAAACAACAACAAGGAGGCCATAGATCAATATTTAGTTTCCTTGGAAAAACAAATCAAGTTGAAAGCTTACCAGGAGGAACTGGAAGAATTGTACAAGAAAAAAAGGAATCTTGAAAGCCAGGAATCAGAGCAAAGCGACGCTTATTGGGACACCCGCCAGCAAAATACATTGTCAGGATATAACCGGAACAGTCTTACCGCTAAAATAAGCCGTTTATTTGGTACAGAAAAAGAGGCTAACCAGTTGAAAGCTCTACAAACAACACAGAAGGATTTGGCCGGTATAGAATCAGCAATCGCCCAGATCAATAATGATATCTTAAAAACAGAGGCGACGGCCACTTCATTAACCGGAACCAATAAAGAAAATATAAATACTGAAACATCCCTTATAAAGAAACTGGAGGCCGAAAAGAAAAAGGTTCAGGAACAGTGGGCGGAAGACAGCGAAGCGAATATCGCCAAGAAAAACAAGGAAATAGAACGTATCGACACCGAAATAAAACGTTTAAACGAACTGGGGAAGGTCAAAAAGAAAGCGGAAGCCGGGGAGTATAAAAATACAGAAACGGACGCTACATTAAAACCTCTGGAGATCGAGCACGAAAAACGTATGCTTCTAATCAAAAAGAACCGGGAAAAGGAAAATAAGACGGAAGCCCAATACATTCTCGAAGGAACAGCGGAAAACCTTCGCTATTACCGGGAACGTATCGACGCACTCCAGAAGCTGGAAGCAAAAACGCCGGCCCAGAAGAAGAAGTTACTCGATGAAATCCACAAGCTCGAAACAGAAGCACAGACGGCCATTTTTACGGAAACCGGCAAGCAGGAGGACGCCCGTATAAAACTGGTACAGGAGAAACGGGACGAACGGTTAAAGATTGAAACCGCCTATTACAACGTCCAGAAGGACACCATGGAAAAAGCGGTATTAAACCAAAGTATCACGCAGGAAGCCGCCGACGCCTATATGTTGAAAGTTGAAGCGGAGCACGCTGCAGAACTCCTGGAGATAAACCGTACTTACCTGGATGATGTAAACGCCCTGGAGATCACCAGTAAACAAAAACGTATAGATACTGTTACGGAAGCCGCCGACGCCGTGCGTGAAACCGAGATGCAGCTACTACGTGACCAGGCGGCCATTGCTCAAAAAGTACGTGAAATAACTTCCGTTCCGATAGGAATAACCGGTATGCAGGAGGCACACCGGAAGCAGGTTCAGGATGTAGAAACGACTTATAATGCCATAATTGAGATAGCGAGACAGGCGGGGATTTCTACCGTTGGTTTGGAGAAACAGAAACAGCAGGAAATTAGCCAGCTTGAATTTGATTATCAGAATAGTTTATATCAGATTCAATCCCAGATCGGCGTATCATGGGCACAGGAATACCAGAATGAACTGGCCCTGTTAAAGAATCTGCACGATCAGGAATTAATAGACGAAAAGACATACCAGCGTAAAAAGCTGCAAATGCAGATGAATAACGCTAAAAAATACTTTGACTATTATTCCGGCCTTTCCTCTTCCATGGTGGAAGCTATTCAACAGGCCGAAATCGACCAGGTGGAAGCAAAATACGATGTTCTCATACAGGAAGCCGAGAACAACGGGGAAGATACTGCCGCTCTGGAAGAAGAGAAGGAAAATAAGAAACTGGAAATTCAAAAGAAGTATGCGGATGTAAACTTTGCTATCAAGTGTTCCCAGATCATAGCAGATACGGCCGTTTCGATTATGAAGGCGTACGCGGACCTCGGGCCGATCGCCGGAACCGTTGCTGCAGTAATGCTTGCGGCTACCGGTGTGGCCCAGCTTGCATCGGCCAAAGCAGAACGGGACAGGATTAAAAACATGTCCTTGAAAAACACTACCGGCAGCAAGACTGCCACGGCTGAACGTGTTGTTTCCGGTTCTTCTGGAAGCGGGTATTATGAAGGCGGTTACACCGGTTCCGGTGGACGTTATGAAGTGGCCGGCGTAGTTCATAAGGGGGAATATGTGGTACCACAACCGGAAATGAATAATCCTAAAGTAATCGACGCCGTTAGTACTATCGAAGCGATCAGGCGGCAGCGTACCAATGCCAACCCGTTGCCACAGAATCCGGGTGAATATGCGGAAGGCGGTTACGTCACTTCCCCTGCAGGTGATTCTTCCTACCGGGAGTTCCTGGAAGCAGCAAAGGAGCTTCGCGCCTCCTGTGAGGCTATCAAATTGATAAAGGCCTATATCGTTTATCAGGATTTGGAGAAGGCCAAAGAAACTATAGATAACGCCCGCGACACCTTTACACGCGGAAAATAAGTAATCATTATGCTAAAGATTAAGACGAACAAAGGTTATCTGGATTTAGGGGGAGACTTTACCGTACAGATTGATGAAAAATCCCCTGTCATGAACGACCGGGGATCGCAAACCGTACCGGTTACGGTTCCATGTACCGGCAACAATGCTAAAATAACCGGTTTTGCTCACCGTCTCGACATGGGTATAAAGCCGATGAATGAAGATCAGGCATGTACGGTATTGGACGGAGCATATAAACGTACCGGGAAGATAAATATTGTTTCCGCCGGTAAAAAAGAAGGTATTACCCTTAACATCGGCTTTGACAATTCGGAAGCCTACAGCGCATGGAAAGCAAAAAAATTAAATGCTATTACATTACCAGTGAAGGAGTATAGCAGCGTTAATTCTCTTTGCGCACATTTGCAACAAGTTTTAGGAGGTTATCAGACTGATTATGCCGTATTTCAGATTATGACCGGTAACGATTCGAAAGATAATCAGTTTTACCCTAAATACTTGAACTATATCACACCTGTATCAGAAGGAAGCAAAGTTTATCGGTTACGTTATCAAGCAAGAACAGAAACTTTTTTAGTAAATGGAACTCCGACTGCAGTAACACTTCCGGAAGGTTACGGCGTGACAGCCTTTTTATATGTATGGCGTGTACTGGAACTTGTTTTTTCCGAATTTGGATATACAATAATGGAAAATCCTTTTAAAACAGATAAACAACTTTATAACTTGGTAATCCTGAATAATGCGGCCGACTGTTGTGTTAAAGGAAAACTTTCTTACGCGGATTTGATGCCGGATTGTACGGTCGAGGACTTTTTAAACGCCCTTTATGTGCGTTTCGGACTGGTTTATAATGTTTCTTCCGATACGAAAACGGCCACTTTAAGACTGATCCGGGATATTGTGGATGATGTTCCGGACATTGATTTATCCCGTAGCCTGACAGACGAACCTTTAATAACTTATGAAACGGCCCGGCAAATGAAGTTATCGGCCAAAACTTCCTTTACCGGTGCGGCCCCCTCTGTTGAAAGACTTGAAGATTACTTGAAAGATCAGAAAGTCGCAAGGTTAACTAAAGTTGATGTATCTAAAAGGGTGATACATCTAAATTATGAGGAAACAACAGGACGGTGGTTTAAATGGGATGAAGATAATAACCGCCTTACTTATTCTTCATCGAGTTTCTTTTCCTGGGATCGGAAAACCGACAATATCGAAGATAACGAATTAACCAGCGACGACGAATGCGTTCCAATGGATTTTGCCCCGAATGATATTCTTTCCCCTCAATATCTGGCCGATTACGTGCACCGTTACACGTATCTTAAAACTTCCTCTAATAATAACGATGAAGACTCGGAGAAGGTGGAAACACCGTTATCCTTCGTGTTTGCGTTTACGTCTTCCCAAAATAGTAAATATCCTTTCGGTTCTGTGTTACCTTACACCTCTGACGCCGAAGAGGTTATATTAAGAGACGGAAGCAAGCATACAATGTCGCTATTTTTTCAATATGATAATGGCCTGTTTTTTAACTTCTGGAGGAAATACGACGCTATATTAAGACATTCATTCAATAAGATAGAGGCAAACGTTTTGTTACCGGTTCACCGGCTTACGGGTATGGATATCTTAACACCGGTAATACTTCGAGGACAATATTTACTTTTTGACGGGCTTTCTTATTCTCTTCCGGCAAATAAGATTGTACCCGTTGATCTGACATTAAGAACACTCCGGTTGATTGGTCCGTACGATTTGGATAAGGAACAGGAAACACCCGTTTTTGGTTCCAGGCTTTTTACGTGGGAATTTATAAGTTCAAATATAGAAACAGCCAAAGAAAATGAAAGGAACAGGATTTTACAACAGGCGAGGGATGAATGGAACAAAAGGCCGACCGCTGTGAACGAAATGAAATCAATAACTTACTCGCTTGACGGATATACAACTCGTAATGATGATAAATACTTGGTTGAAAACTATCCCCAGGAAGCGGGAATTACATTACAAAGGAACTATAAATGTAAAGCGACAGCAATAATAAGTATTTACTACGAGCCTGGAAGTTTTACTCCCGGTACATATCGGGATGTTACGTATGAATCCGAATTTGAATATACAGATACTTTTGTTTCTGTTGTCTATTCCGGTTAATCCCGTCCTTTATTCTTCCTTTGATAAACCCAACTTTTGCACCATGGAAAAGCAGAATAACATCATCCTTGCCCCGTCTTCTTCACAGGTGACGGAGCTTTATAAGCTTTGGAGGGAAAACCATGCGGGGCGGCTCTCGGACTTTTACAAGTTCCTGACGTCTCCCACGGATCAGCGCGACCGTTTCCTCTCCGGGCTTGAAAATAAGAGTGAGTTTAACGGAATATTCATCGTTAACACCTTTGAATTATGAGTTTGACAGCAAGCATCGACCCGACGGAAAACGCCTTTACCAGAAATCCAGTCTATCTTTCGGTAGAAACTACTTCTATGGTGACGTATAATATTATGCACTGTTTAAACTTTGAATACCGGAGGTCTTTATTTACCGGCAACGGTAACGGAAGTTTCAAGGTAAATATTGCCGAAGTTCTGGAAACAGTGTTTGAGGATATCCCCGTTTTAAGTGGAAGTAGTGATATATTGATAAACCTTTCCTCCGGCTGGTACAACAAGGCTACTATCATGATTATCATGCAGAATGAAGAAGCGGAAACGGAAACCCTGGTTTTAGCCGCCTGGCGTGGAGGTATCGGCAAACGGGCTTTTAAGAAGCTGCATGAAGAGGGTAATAATATCTTTTCCTTGAAGTTTCTGAATGAATCCTGTAATTTCTTCTTTACCACCCGGAGCAACGACTGGCGTATAACGATGCGCGAGACGGAGCTTTACCCGCTCTGTTTCATCTATCCGGAGCATGAGCTGAAAATAACGGAACTTCTTACCGGGCAAAGCCTTGCAGTGCCAGGCCGGGTAGAGAACTTTTGCGCCTTGAACCTGGAGGCCGTAAGACTTAAATTCTTTACCGATTACGGGGTACTGGGCAACCTTTTTGACGTGTATAGCGGTGAAACGTTCGCCTGCCGGATCGGGATCGAGCAAAGCCCGACGGTCCGCGAGCATTACCGGCTCCGGTTCCTGAACAGTTACGGGGTTTACGAGGTGTTTTCCCTGGAAGGCGAGGCGAGCGTAACTCCCGGCATGGATGAAGACGAAGACGCTGTTTTCCGGCGTTACGATGAAATTACCGATGATTATTATTCGGATCGCATACGGACGGAGATACAGGAAGTCGTAACGATTAAGACGGGATTCAAACGCCCGCAGGAAATACGCTTTCTTCTTGACCTGCTTTCCTCCGATGATGTCTACCTGGCAGGTTACGGCCGGGAAGAGATCAAAGTAATTCCTTCGGCGGAAGAGTTTTCTTACCGTGTCCGTCCGGACGCGCCGCAGAACG
>ERZ791919.2898-NODE-2898-length-11426-cov-4.161112_pt1 | contig 11426 bp, 10 predicted proteins | sample MGYA00510137_ERZ791919 | MGnify/ENA primary metagenome ERZ791919 (study PRJEB30046, sample SAMN00792059) | human gut metagenome | study: EMG produced TPA metagenomics assembly of the A metagenome-wide association study of gut microbiota in type 2...
TCCCCCTCGCGCCCAACGGGCGCGACTCAATCCCTCCAAACCAGTTTGGAGACCGAATCTCCAAAAGTCCGAAGAGCTTCCTCTTCGATTCTTTTGCGCTGCAAGGATTGTAAAGGTATTAACCATGTCAATTCGACAGCTTTCCCGCGGCGTTTCCAAACGCCGACGATCTTCCCGTCAAGAAGAATACTAGGCCGAACGATACCGGCGAGCGTGAACACGCCGCGCAGAGCCTCTTCGGGCAGGAACGGGTTTGACCGCTTCTCATATCCGAGCATCAGCGGGTCAAAGCCAGCGAGGAATCGGCAGCAGGACAGGTCGCCGATAATATTGATATCGCATAAGCTGTAAAATATTTTACCTTCACAGATAAACTCTTGCGGGGAGAGCGATTCGATGACCGGCAGCAGCTCTCGCTGGGGCAGTCCGAAGAAGTATGCGGCGTCCTGTACTGTTACGGGGCCGTAGTGTGTCAGATAGCGCCGCATGAGAGCGCGCAGGGCGGCGGCTTTTGTCATCGGTGCAAACGGCGGGCAGGGGCGAAAGGCCTTTTTCTGCTGCGCGGTGTGGCAGAGCACGCCGCTTTCGCACAGCGCGCGGAGCAGCCCGCCCCAGGGATCAAACGCGTTTTGTTCTTCATTGGCGGTCATGCCGTGCTCGCGGCAGAGAAGGCGCAGCTCCTCGCGGCCGCCGCAGCCGCTTTGGGCGGCGTCCAGAATGATTGCGGCCAGCTCGCGCTTGCGCGCGGCGGAGAGCTGGTCGTCATTTTCCATTGTGTCGCACGGACGCAGAAAATGACTGCGCCCGTCATAGAGGAAGAGCGGCAGGTCATCGAGTGCGATCAGATGCAGTGTGCCGCGCAGCGTCCACATTTTGACGGCGGAGGTGCGCAGGATATCCTCATCCGGCGCTTTCCCGCAGCGGAGACGCAGCGCGTGCAGGCAGTTGCCGTAAAACTGCGCCTGCAAGCCGCAGAGACTGCGCAGCACGGTGAGCTCGTCCTCTGCGGGGACAAAAAGATACTGACGGTTCATGCGGAGCAGAAGAATGTCGTCGATTTGCAAGGGGCGCCTCCGTTCGGTGCAAATTTTTCCGCCGGAATACTTGCGAAAAATGCAGCATTTTGATATGCTATGTCACATTGTAACATGTGTGATATCCGGGAGGCAACTATGAAAAATCCGAAAGTCCGGCAGGTGGTGCTGCCGCTGATCACAGCGATGATCTGGGGCAGCTCCTTTGTGACCCAGAGTCTCAGCGCGGGGCATCTCGGATGCTTCAGCTTCAACGCGCTGCGTTCCATTCCTGCGGCATTGGCGCTGCTGTTGCTGCTGCTTGTTGTGCGGCGCATTCGCCCGCGCGAGAAGTATACCGCGGAGGAAAAGCGCGCGCTGCTGCGCGGCGGACTGATCTGCGGGTTCTTCCTTACACTCGGCGTCAATTTGCAGCAGTTCGGCATTGAAACGACGACCGCGGGCAAGGCGGGCTTTATCACGACGCTCTATATCATACTCGTGCCGGTGTTCAGCATCATGCTGGGCAAAAAGGCGAAGAAGAGCACCTGGATCTATGTGCTCTTTGCTGTGGCGGGGCTTTATTTCCTCTGCTTTGACGGCGGCTCCGTCTCGTTCAGCAGCGGCGATTTCTATATTTTCCTCTGCGCCTTTGCCTTTACCGCGCAGATCCTCGCGGTGGATCATTATGTGCAGCGGGTGGACGGCATTGCGCTGTCCTGCGCGCAGTTCGTGGTGGTCATTGTGCTCTCGGCCGTCGGCGCGCTCGTCTTCGGCGAGCACACCACGCTCGAGGCGGTGAAGACCTGCATCCCGTATCTGCTCTATGTCGGCGTGGTGTCGAGCGGCGTGGGCTACACGCTGCAGATCCTTGCGCAGAAGGACGGCGACCCGACGGTCGTGTCGCTGCTGCTGAGCCTCGAGTCGTTTTTTGCCGTTGTCTGCGGCGCGATCGTCCTGCACGAGCGCATGAGCCTGCGCGAGTATTTCGGCTGCGCGCTGATGCTTGCGGCGGTCATCCTCTCGCAGCTGCCGGAGAAAAGCGCCAAAGAGGTTGAAAGCGGCAAAAAAGAGTGATATAATAAACTGCTTTAATAAAAATGTGAAAGAAACGGACAGACTATCATGCGGATCAATATTTTAGGCGTTGGCTTTGATAATGTGACGATGGACGAGGCGCTTGCGCGCGGGGAAGAGCTTCTGTGCTCCGAGGGTGCGCACTATGTTGTGACGCCCAATCCCGAGATTGTGGAGACCTGCCGCGCGGATGCCGCGGCGAACGCCGCCGTCAACGGTGCGGACCTCGTGCTGCCGGACGGCATCGGCATCGTGTACGGCGCAAAAATTCTGCACCAGCCGCTCAGAGGCCGCGTGCCCGGCATCGAGTTCGGCACGGGCATGATCGAGCGCTGCGCCAAGCTCGGCAAGAGCGTTTACCTGCTCGGCGCAAAGCCGGGCGTCGCCGAGCAGGCGGCGGAAAATCTCAAAAACCGCTTTCCCGGCCTTGTCATCGCCGGCACGCACGACGGCTATTTTAAGGAGGATGCCCCCATCGCCGCGGAGATCAAGGCGAGCGGCGCGGACATGGCGCTCGTGTGCCTCGGCGCGCCGAAGCAGGAGCTCTTCATGGCGAAATACGGCGAGGCGACGGGTTGTCATCTGCTGATGGGCCTTGGCGGCTCGATGGATATTTTTGCGGGCGTCGCGCAGCGCGCGCCGGAGTTCTACTGCAAGCATAATTTGGAGTGGTTCTACCGCCTTATCAAAAATCCGTCCCGTATCGGCCGTATGATGAAGCTGCCGCTCTTCCTTGTCCACGTTTCGGGGGAGAAGCGCAAATGAGCGGCAAGCTGATCGTATTTGAAGGCACGGACGGCTCCGGCAAGGCGACGCAGAGCAAGCTGCTCTTCGAGAGGCTGCAGCGCGAGGGTGTCGACTGCCGCAAGCTCAACTTTCCCCGCTATGGGGAAAAGTCCGCCGCGCTCGTCGAGCTGTACCTCGGCGGCGCGTTCGGTACGCACCCGAGCGATGTGAACGCCTACGCGGCGTCGACGTTTTACTCCGTCGACCGCTACGCGTCCTACAAGCAGGACTGGGGCAAATATTACGAGGCGGGTGGACTTCTGATCGCTGACCGCTACACGACCTCGAACGCCGTGCATCAGGCCGGCAAGCTGCCGGACGGCGAACGGGAGAAATATCTCGACTGGCTTTTCGGCTTTGAATACGGCCTTCTGGGCCTGCCCGAGCCGTCGCTCGTCTTTTATCTCGATGTGCCGACCGAGCTGACCGAAAAGATGATGCGCGAGCGCGAACAGGCGACAAACACGAAGGCCGACATCCACGAGCAGGACGAAGCTTACCTGCGCGCGTGCCGCGAGAATGCGAAAAAGGTCGCCGAGCGCTGCTCCTGGCAGCGCATTGGCTGCTCGAAAGACGGCGCGATGCGCACGGTCGAAGACATACACGAGGAAATTTACCGCCGCGTGACGGAACTTTTGAAGGCTTGACCACATCAAAAACAAGTGAAAAGGGGACGCTCACGCGCCCCATCTTCACAGGAGGAGAGTGCCTTAGCAGCAGCAATCGTTGCTGTTGCCGCAGCCGCAGTTGTTGCTGCAGCCACAGCCGCAACCGCAGCCATTGCCGCAACCGCAGCCATTGCCGCACCCGCCGCAGCCGAACAGCACCAGAATGATGATGAGGATCAGCCACACGCAGCTATTGTTGTTATTGCACATTTTCGTTTCACCTCACTTGTCATGCCCTATCCTATGCGCGAGCGCGCAAAGGTGAGCCTGACCGATAGAAAAAGGTGAGGGAATTTCAAATCAGCAAGGAGGAGCTATGAGCTACGAGGACAACTACGATCAAACCGCCCGCTGGGACGCCGAGAGCGTCCGCGAAGCGGAGCAGCGCACGCAGCACCGCTCCACGCGCAGCAGCGCCGAGCGGCAAAAACTGAAGAAGAAAGGGCAGCGCCGCCGCTTTACGCTGTGGCTCGCGTTCGTGCTCATCACGTCGGCGATCCTCGCCGGTGTGGGCTGGCTGCTGGCGAACGACATGTGCTCTTTCAATAAGGCACCGGTCGAGACGACCATCGAGATCACGCGCGACGACAACCTGAACACTATCGCCACGAAGCTCCACGACAAGGGGCTCATTAAGTACAAGTGGTTCTTCAAAGCGTTCGGCAGGCTCCGCCATGCGGAAAGCCGCATCGGCATCGGCACCTACGCCGTCGACAGCGACATGGACTACGACGCGCTCATCAACCGCATGAGCAACAAGAACGCGTCGCTCACGGCGAATACCGTTAAAATTTCGATCCCAGAGGGCTATAATGTCCGCCAGATCATCGCGCTGATGGACAAGTATGGTGTCAACACGGCGGAAAAGCTCACCGACGCGGCGATGAACTCGGACTTCGACTATTCGTTCATCGACAACAATAAGAAGGGCGACCTGACGCGCCTTGAGGGCTATCTCTTCCCCGATACCTACGAATTCTTCGTGGACGAGGACCCGACGCACGCGCTGTCGAGACTGCTCGACAACTTTAATACAAAGATGAGCGATGAGCTCATGCAGAAGGTCGAGGCCTCCGGCTATTCGCTCAACCAGATCCTGACCATCGCCTCGCTCATCGAAAAGGAGACGGACGGCACGGACCGCGAGAACATCGCGTCGGTCATCTATAACCGTCTCAACAACATCGGCGAGACGTATCACAAGTTACAGATCGACGCCTCGCTCATTTACGGCCTTGGTGACAACTACACCGGCACGCTCACGAGCGGCGATCTCAATTACAACACGCCCTACAACCTCTCGATGTACGAGGGCTTACCGCCCACGCCCATCGCGAACCCCGGTCTCGCCTCCATCCAGGCGGCGCTCGAACCGGCGCAGACGAACTACTACTTCTACGCGCTCGGCAAGGACGGCGTGCACCACTTCTTCAAGACCTACGCGGAGCACTCGAGCTTCGTCAGCTCCAGCCAGTACGCAGGCTAACATAAAATGACGCGGCAGCGTGGCTTATGCCACGCTGCCGCTTTGAAAGAGGACAACGATGAGAAGAAAACCCGAGATCCTCGCCCCAGCGGGCGATATGGAAAAATTGCAGATGGCCGTGCTCTACGGCGCGGACGCAGTGTACTTAGCCGGTACGAGCTTCGGCATGCGCTCGTTCGCGGGCAACTTCACGCCGGAGGAGCTTCCCAAAGCGGTGAAGTTCGCGCACGACCACGGTGTGCGCGTCCACGTGACGGTGAATACGATGCCGCGCAACGACGAGGTCGCGCGCCTGCCCGAGCACTTGGAGCGTTTGAGCGATGCAGGTGTCGACGCGCTTATTTTGGCCGACCTCGGCGCGTTTATGCTCGCGGGGAAGTATGCGCCCAAGTGCGAGCGCCATATCTCGACCCAGCAGTCCATCGCCAACTACGAGTGCGCCCGCGCATGGTACGATCTTGGCGCGAAAAGAGTGGTGCTGGCAAGGGAAGTGACTTTACAGGAGATCCGCGAAATGCGGGCAAAAATTCCCGAGGAATTGGAGATCGAGACCTTCTGCCACGGCGCGATGTGCGTGAGCTATTCGGGCCGCTGCCTTCTCTCAAACTATATGACCGGCCGCGACTCAAACCGCGGCCAGTGCGCCCAGCCCTGCCGCTACCAGTATGCGCTGATGGAGGAGAAACGTCCGGGCGAATATTTCCCCGTCTTCGAGGATGAGAAGGGGACCTACATCATGAACTCGCGCGATATGTGCATGATCGACCATTTAGACGATATCATGGACGCGGGCATCGACTGCATCAAGATCGAGGGGCGCGCGAAGTCGGCCTACTACGCCGCCATCGTCACAGGTGCGTACCGCCATGTGCTCGACGACGTCGCCGCGGGCAGGGAAGTCGATCCCGTATGGCGCGATGAGGTAGAGCATGTGAGCCACCGCCATTATTCGACGGGCTTCTACTACGGCCAGCCCGGGCAGTATTACGACAATTCGCGCTACATCCGCGACTGGCAGGTCTGCGCCGTCGTGACGGACTGCGATGCGGACGGCAACGCGACGCTGTCGCTTCGCAACAAGTTTGCCGCGGGCGACGAGATCGAGCTCGTCGGCCCCGACAGCCGCCCGTTCACGATGACCGCGCCCGTGATGCACGACCTCGAGGGCTTCGAGCTCACCGAGCCGCGCACGCCGCAGACGGTCTTCAAAATGAAGCTGCCGCGCTATGTGCCGCCGATGAGCTTCGTGCGCCATGCGGTTTCTTTGAGCGCAAAGGATTAAAACGCTTTTTCGCGCCTTTTCGGGCACGGGGGGATAGGCAGCGCCGAAGGTGCTGCACCACATTTCCTGCTCCTCCTGCGCGGCCGCAGGAAAAAAAGCAAAAACTTATTTTTGCGCTTTCAACGCCCTGCGTTGAGCAAGGATGCCCGGCAGGATCGCGCACAGCGATCCAATCAGGAAGCAGACGATGCCGACGATCATATTGAGCGGAATTTCCTCCTTGAGGAAAAGAAGCGCGAAGATCGGCGCCAAGATGGGCTTTAGGAAGAAAATGAGCGACGCCTCCTGCGCGGACGTTTTCTCCATCGCCATCATGTGGCAGACGAAGCCCGCCGCGGAGTTGATGTAGCAGATGTACAGCAGTGCCGGAATGGCCGAGGCAGGGATATTTTCAAAGAGCGGCACGTCGATAAAGAGGTTCAGCCCCACCGCGCCATAGAGCGACGCGCCCGCCGCCGTGCGGCCGAAGAGCAGAATGAACACGAGCTCGCCCGCGCCGAAGAGAAAGCTCAGGCACGTAACAGCGATGCCGCCGAAGCGCGGTGTACGCTTTTTGCCGAACACACTGTAGAGTGCGAACATCACGGCGGAGAGAATGGCGAGCACCGAGCCTGTGGGATCGAGCGTCGCATGAATGGGGTCAATGATGATGAGCGCCGCCGTGAGCTCCAAAATGAGCGCGATAATGTGGTTGCGATGAATGTCCTCATGCAGGAAGAGATGGGCGAACACCGTGACGAAGATCGGATTGCAGGAGAAGATGACCGCCACGATTGACGCGCGCGTATAGGTCACGGACATCTGGTAGAGCGACATCGCGATGACGACGCACAGAAAGCCCGAAAGCGCGAAAAAGCCGATGTCCTTTCGCGAAAGCGAGGCGTTTTTCTTCTTCATCGAGCGCGAGGCGAACGGGATGAGCAGAATGCCGCCGACGAGAAAGCGCAGACACGTGATCTGCATGGGCGCAAACACGCCGTGCACGGTTTTGAGCATGACCTCCATCGTGCTGAAAATGACGGCACAGAGGACGATATAGACATAGCCGGAGCGGGAACGGTTCATAGCGATTCTCCCTTCATCATTCAAACGAAAGCAGTATATGCCATTTTCTGCCCAAAGGCAAGGGATGCTTGACAAAAGCTGAATTTGAGATATAATAACGCAAGTAAAACGCGATGAAAAAGTCAGCTTTGCAGACGAGCCTGAAGCGAGAGGGGAATGGTGCAAGCCCTCGGCCACCGGTGCGAAGCAGCCGCTTTGGAGCCGTCCGCGAGGAGCGGAACGCCTCGTCCCCGTTACCGGACGGCTAAGATGCTTTCCCCCAAGCGGAAAGATAATTAGGGTGGTACCGTGAAGTGTCAAGTCTTCGCCCCTATGTGTAGGGACGGGGGCTTTATTTTTTTGGAAAGGGATAGATATGCGCAAAAAAGTGTGGCTTTTCGCATTGGCTGTGGTGCTGCTGGTGATTTTGGCCGGCTGCCGCGGAAACGAGCTGCCCGACGGCATGGACGAGGACAAGGTCTCGAGCGCGGGACTTGCCGTCATGTCCCAGCTGACGAAGGGCGAATATGAAGAGGTCTACGACGCGCTGCGCGAGGATGTGCGCGAGCAGACGAGCGCCGATGCCATCGAGACGATGATGGAGCGCGCGGCGGAAGGGCGCGGCCACTTCAAAAAGGTGAAGGATTCGATGGTGACGGGCGTGACGGACGCGGACGAGCCGCATGCCATCGCCGTCATCGGCGCGAAATACGACAAAAAGTCCGTGGTGTTCCGCATCGCGTTCGATACGGAGATGAACCTTATCGGACTGGATGTGAGAGGGAAGTGAGCAGATGACAAGAAAAATCATCGACATGACGAAGGACCCGCGCGGCGGCCAGTTTGAATACTTCCGCACGATGACCGACCCGTGGGCGGGCATCACGGTTCCGGTGGATATTACGGATCTTCTTGCTTCGCTTAACGGCCGTCCGTTTTTCCTCAGCTATCTCTATGCGGTGATGCGCGCGGCGAACGCCGTTCCCGAGCTGCGGCGGAGATTGCTGCCCGACGGTCAGGTCGTTGAGTATGATCACTGTGACCCGTCGTACACCGTGATGAAGCCAGACGGCACGGGCGTTTACGTCTACTGCCTGCTTGAGGACGATCTGTCGTCTTACGAAAAGTTTGTCGCCGAGGGCAAGCGGCGGCAGAAGGAGACGCTCGAGCGCGGTACGCTGACCGAGGATGGCGACGTGCTGTCGAATTTCTTCGTCTCCTGCGTGCCGTGGCTCTACTACACGCAGATCAAAGAGCCCGCCGGCGGCGCAGACGACAGCAATCCGCGCTTCGCCTGGGGAAAATACCGCGAGGAAAACGGCCGCATGATGCTGCCGATGTCACTTTTCATCAACCACGCGCTCTGCGACGGATGGCACGTCACGCAGTTCTATAAAAATCTCGACCGTGAGCTCGCGGAATTGAGCGCTTATCTGAAAACACAGAACGAACAACAGTAAATTTTACAATAAAAGGAGAAACCAACCATGTCTCAGCCCAAGTATTACGGTCTCAATGAGCTGCGGGAAATGTTCCTGCACTTTTTTGAGACAAAAGGCCATCTGCGCCTGCCCAGCTTTTCCCTGATCCCGCAGAACGACGCGTCGCTGCTGCTCATCAACTCCGGTATGGCGCCGATGAAGCCGTTCTTCACCGGCGAGCAGGAGCCCCCGCGCCACCGCGTGACCACCTGCCAGAAGTGCATCCGCACCGGCGACATCGAGAACATCGGCCACACCGCGCGCCACGGCACGTACTTTGAAATGCTCGGCAACTTCTCGTTCGGCGACTATTTCAAGACCGAGGCCATCCACTGGGCGTGGGAATTTCTGACGAGTCCCGAGTGGGTCGGCCTCGACCCGAACCGCCTGTATCCCTCTGTTTTCGCCGGCAACGAGACCACGCCCGCCGACGACGAGGCGTTCCGCATCTGGCACGAGGAGATCGGCATCCCCGAGGACCGCATTTTCAAGTTCGGCAAGGAGGACAACTTCTGGGAGCACGGCTCCGGTCCGTGCGGCCCCTGCTCTGAAATTTACTACGACCGCGGCGAAAAGTACGGCTGCGGCAAGCCCGGCTGCACCGTCGGCTGCGACTGCGACCGCTATATGGAGGTCTGGAACATCGTCTTCTCCCAGTTCGACAACGACGGCCACGACCACTACACCGAGCTCAAGCAGAAGAACATCGACACCGGCATGGGTCTTGAGCGCTTGGCCGTTGTGTGCCAGGACGTTGATTCGCTCTTCGACGTCGACACGGTGATGAACATCACGAACAAGGTCACGGAGATCACCGGCGCGAGCTACGGCCAGAGCTGCGAGAAGGACGTTTCCCTGCGCGTCATCACCGACCACATCCGCTCGGCTTCCTTTATGATCTGCGACGGCGTGCTGCCCAGCAACGAGGGCCGCGGCTACGTGCTGCGCCGCCTGCTGAGAAGAGCGGCCCGCCACGGCAAGCTGCTTGGCGTCAACCGTCCGTTCCTCTATGAGGTCGTGGATACGGTCGTGCACGAGAACGAAGGCCATTATCCCGAGCTGCGCGAGCGTCAGGCCTATATCACCAAGGTCATCCGCACCGAGGAGGAGAACTTTGCCAAGACCATCGACGGCGGCATGAAGATCTTCACCGAGCTTCTGAACGCCCACAAGGAGAAGGGTGAGACTGTCTTCTCCGGCGCGGACGCGTTCAAGCTGTACGACACCTACGGCTTCCCCATCGACCTGACGGTCGAGATGGTCGAGGACGAGGGCATGACGCTCGACCGCAAGGCCTTTGACCACGAGATGCAGGAGCAGAAGACCCGCGCCCGCGAGGCGCGCAAGGCGCTCGGTGACCTCGGCTGGGCGGGCGTTGAGTTCGGCAAGGACATTCCGTCCACGGAATTTGTCGGCTACGACCACGATTCCGTCGACGATGCGAAGGTCGTCGCGCTGGTGGTCGAGGGTGAGCAGGCCGAGGCTATGATGAGCGGCATGGAGGGCATCATCGTGCTCGACAAGACTCCGTTCTATGCCGAAATGGGCGGCCAGATCGGCGATACGGGCGTCATCCGCTGCGGCGAGGCCGTGTTTGAGGTCACGGACGTCCAGAAGAACAAGGGCGGCAAGTTCATGCACACAGGTAAGGTCATCCACGGCAGCTTCCAGCTCGGCGACACCGTGACGGCATCCATTGATTCTGAGCGCCGCATGGCCATCCGCCGCGGCCACACGGCCACGCACCTTCTCGACGCCGCGCTCAAGGCGGTGCTCGGCGACCACGTGCATCAGGCCGGTTCTCTGGTCGAGCCCGACCGTCTGCGCTTCGACTTCACGCACTTTGAGTCCATCACGCCCGAGCAGCTGCTCGCGGTCGATACCTTCGTCAACGACGCGATCCTGCGCGGCATCCCCGTTGTGACCGAGGTGCTGCCCATCGAGGAAGCGAAGAAGAAGGGCGCTGTCGCCATGTTTGGCGAAAAGTACGGCGACGTTGTCCGCGTGGTCGAGATGGGCGATGTGTCCATGGAGTTCTGCGGCGGTACGCACCTTGACAACACCGCCAAGGTCGGCCTTTTCCGCATCAAGAGCGAGGGCAGCGTTGCCTCCGGCGTGCGCCGCATCGAGGCTATCACCGGCAAACAGACGCTCGAAGAGCTTAGAAGCGGCCAGGAGAAGCTCATCCGCGCGGCGCAGCTCTTAAAGACCACGTCGAACGAGCTCGAAAGCCGCATCGGCGGCATGCTGAGCGAGATGAAGGAGATCAAGAGCCAGCTTGAAAAGTTCAAGGAGCAGGCATCGCTCGGCGAGGCGCGCACGTTCCTGACCTCCGCCAAGGAAGTGAAGGGCCTGAAGCTCGTCACCGCCCAGCGCGACGGCATGGACGCGAACGCCCTGCGCAAGCTCGGCGACTTCCTGCGCGACAAGGAACCCAAGATCGTCGGCGTGCTCGCCTCCGTCAAGGACGGCAAGGTCACGCTTCTGGCCGTGTGCGGCAAGGAAGCGGTCGCAAGCGGAATCAAGGCAGGCGATATCATCAAGGCCATCGCGCCCATCTGCGGCGGCAAGGGCGGCGGCAAGCCCGAC
>ERZ791919.2917-NODE-2917-length-11349-cov-2.360014_pt1 | contig 11349 bp, 26 predicted proteins | sample MGYA00510137_ERZ791919 | MGnify/ENA primary metagenome ERZ791919 (study PRJEB30046, sample SAMN00792059) | human gut metagenome | study: EMG produced TPA metagenomics assembly of the A metagenome-wide association study of gut microbiota in type 2...
GTGGTGATGGTATGGAGCCGGTAGCCTTTGGCGGCCTGCTGGTTGATGACATTCTCCAGCTCAGTCAGGTTTCCAGAGCCGGTGCCGATGAACTTTTCCTTCAGGGTGACTTGAAGAACCACATACTGGTACGAATTACCGGATGCGGTAGAGTAAGAAGATTCTTTTTGTAATGTGTCCATAAAGCCCATAATAATGTCCTCCTGTTTATATATCTCTGCAAAGCCCCACGGCCTTGCCTTCAATCGTTACGGTGTTCATTTCCTCTTTGGTGAGGATGATACTTGTATAATCCGGGTTTTCCGCTCGCAGTTCAATAAAACTTTCATGCAGATACACCCGTTTCAGGGTGGCCTCGCCATTGATCCGCACGGCAGCAACCTCGCCGTTTTCAACCGTTGGCTGGCTGCGGATGGCTACCAGATCACCGTCATGGATCTTCGGCTCCATGCTGCTGCCCTCACAGGTCAGGGTAAACGTTGCCCGCCACTTGGCAGGCACGCAGACCATGCGCTCAATGTTCTCCTCTGCCGTGATGGGCGTGCCGCAGGCGATCCGGCCAACCAGCGGCACCTCTGTCATGGCAGGCATTGGCTGAAATCCCGGCGGGACCTCCGGCTCATCTTTGAGCGAAACAGGCTGATTCCCGTCCAGCACGGCTATCACATCATTGAAATCCATGTTGATTGCCTGCGCCACCGCTTTGATCGTCTCAAGCGATGGTATGACGGGCTTGTTGTTTACCGGGTTTACGTTTCGTTCCAGAATGGATATATATGCCTTGCTCAGCCCGGACATTTTGGCAAACTGATCCATACTGTAGCCATGTTCTCGGCGGTACTCTTTTATCAGATCGCCCAGAATCACGTTGAACCACCTTCCTTTCTTTTAATGGTGTCAAGTACATCATACATTTTGCTAGACAAAAAATCAAGTCTTTTGTCAAATTCGCTTGACATTCTTTGTCTAGTCTGCTAGACTGTTGGGTGTACAGAGGAGGTGAAAACGGATGCCCTTTAAAATCAAAGAAGCACGCAAGGAAAAAGGTTTTACGCAGGGAGAGCTTGCAAAGCGTGCAAATGTGTCTCGTGCAACCATCATTGGACTAGAAAATGGCTCTATTACGGTGACCACCACGGAGACCCTGACCAAGATTGCAGGCGCTTTGGACAAAAAAGTGAGCGATATTTTTTTAGCATAATCGTCTAGCATACTAGACACAAAAAAGGAGTGCATCGTGAAAGCAGCAGATTTTCAAAAAACAAAATCCGCCAGAGTGATTCAAGTCATTGAGACCGTTTCTCTGGCGGGCGATGGCACAGACGCTCATCCGATCTATGAAATTCACCAGTATTGGAGTTTGGACGGCAAGCTGCTGGCAAAAAGTGAGCCGCCTATCAATCCGGATGACGCCGTTCCTGCTTATCTTGATCCATGTCAAAAATCTCTTGATACAGTTCGTTGCGGTCGTGCCGAGCAATGTACCAATCTTTGAAGAGCAATTCCAAAACCTTAATTAGTTTCTGGGCTTCGCCCGGGTCGATATCGATAATCAGGTTTACATCTTTTTCCATGTGAGCCCCGATATTCCCCAGCCGGCGGATACTGTTAAGTACCCTGTATTGATCGGCGGGAATTTTATCCTGAATTTGGTCAATTTCCTTTGCCAGACTGCTGGCATGGACATTCCAGAAATCCCGAATCATCCCCTGCAAGCAGCGACGCGCAAGGGTAGCTGCCGCTCTTGGACTTTTATCCAGAATAGAGCAAGCTTCAAGATAATCTGTCCGAATGGCTTCCGGAATGTATTCAGGCAAAGCCATCCCTATATACGGCGGATAATTAAACGAAAAAAGCTCTTTTGAACTTGCCAATTGAACCGAATACTCGTGGCACGATGGGCAGTAGTGATAGGTCACAACAATATCAGCAGCAAGCCAACTGGTCGGGTACATTCTCTCAAAATCTTCTTGGTCATGCGAAAAACTGACCCTTCGATTTATAGTGTTGTCTGGTGTTTCGTAGAAAGTGACACCGCAATACGGGCATTTATATTTTTCAGCCATTATAAACACAACTCCCTTCGTGTTATCAGTATACCGCAGAAGGGAGCCACCCACAAGAAGGTGATACGGATGATAGCAACACGTCGCAAGATTTATACGGACAAGATTCTGGAAAGAAGGTAAAGGGTATGGATAGCAAAGATGGTAAAAACAAAGAACTTCTCAACAAACAGTTGCAGCTGCTTGCTGAGAAGTCCTTGAACGCAGATGCGGATACTTTAGTAAACCTTACAGATGCCATGTGTAAAGTTTATAAAGTTCTCAACGGTGATCTCTGAAATAACCATTGTTCCGCTTTTCTCGCCAATCCTGCTTGATTTCATACAGTGCATCCTGATACATCGTATGAATCTCAGCCGGGGTTTTACCCTTCAAATCCTGATTCTGGACGTACAGAAGGGCAAGCGCTTCAATATTGGAGCTCGGAAACGTTTTTAATTCGATATCTTCCATCGTATCACCTCCTTTCCAGAATCATTTTACTGCGAAAATAAGGTGATTACAAGGAGGTGAACAGAATGAAAATTGAAATCATCGGCGATGCCAAAGAAATTGCCGCCCTTGTATTAGCGGTACAAGAGCGGCAATCTGATCCAGTTTCCGAGATCGACAAGCAACTTGGGTCAAAGGTCAGTCAAAACGACCTGCGAACCATGTTGGGCAAGATGCTGGTCTGAAAGGATTTTATATGGATTACATTTTTTTAACACTTCTTTGGGGGGCATTTTTGCTGTGCAATCTATTCATTGTCCCCAAATATGCGCCTGACATTGCGCCGTGGTATCCGATATACTCGCTGATCGTTTCGGCTCTGGCTTCTGTCGTTATTTTAGTGTTCTGAGTTCTGTGACGATTTTGCTGAGAAGATCAACCTTAGCCTCCAGCTTATCATCATAGAGTCCAGAATATCTTATCTGTTTGTCGAGTTTCAAAATATCATCTCGGACATTTTCTGGTACATGGTACGCCACCAAAGCCGAATGTGAGCCGTACTCTTTCAGATTTTCTGGCGATGCACTTTGAATCGCTGCACCAGCCGCACGAATGTAACCTTCATAAATTTCACGTTCATAGGCTTGATGTTCCATCTGTTCTTGGTGCGCATATTCAATCTCTTTCATTTTCTGCTGATGCCTGTTGTTAAAGTATGCTGTCAGTGCAGGCGAAAGCAGAGAGCAAAGAGCAACAATCATCGCAACCAGTCCAGACCAGTCCGAAATAGACATTCCCGTATTTACCACAGATTCCATTTTATCACCTCCCTTCTGCCCCAGTATACCGCAGAAGGGAGACCACAACAAGGAGGTACACACTATGAACCGCTACATGATCTATATGCCTGCTGGCACGCAGGGGCGGCTGATCCCCTGCGGACGTGACGGCAGCCTGACCCTGGGCGAGATGGAGACGCTGGTCGATGGCCATATCGGGGTGTTAGACAGCTGCCTCGAACCGGAATGGGCGCGGGAGCCGGTGGACGGCATCCGGCTGGTCGTTGGCGAGTATGCCAGGCTGTGCGGTGCCAAGCGCAACGATAAAGCCACTTGGCTGTACTGCCGTCAGGACGGTGACCTGATCGCGGGTGATGTTTTTCTCTGTGCAGCCGTGGACGGCGATCTGATTGGCTTTACCAAGCCGGTGGCAAAGACCATCTGCGAGGAGTTTGGCATTGACATGGAGGATGACGCATGGAAAGACTGACAGCCCCGCGGTGCAGCGGCATCAAGAGCGGCTATTGGAGCGCCGCCAAAAAGGACGAGCTGGTGCAGCGCCTCGGCCAGTACGAGGACACCGGCCTCACCCCGGAGGAGATCCGGGAGCTGCGCCGCGAGGACAACCGATATCAGACATTCAACCCGGACTAAGGAGGTAACATTATGGCACGCAAAGCACAAGTCGGAGACCCCGTTCATGAACGTCAAGGATGCCGCCCGCGTCACGGGCCTGTCGGAGTGCTACCTGCGCAAGCAGCTGAAGGAGGGCAACATCCCCCACATCATGTCCGGCCGCTGCATCAGGATCAACGTCCCTGCCCTGCTGCGGCAGATGGACGCCGTAAAGTGAAAGGAGATCGCCATGAAAAAACTGAACGCCATCACCCTTGCCGGGTTTGCCCTGTGCGGTGTGCTGCTGGGCATGAAAGCCCTCGACCTTGCCGAGGCGGGCATCCCCCTGCTGCTGATGGTCTGGGGCGGCTACGCCTACGGCGCAGCTGCCGCCCGCGCCCCGCTGGTGCTGTACGCCGTGCTTGGCACGGCGGCTGGCCTTGGCCTTACCCTGTACGAGCTGCACCGCGAGAACCAGCAGTACAAGCGCAGCGCAAAGCGGCAGCAGACCACCGTCAAGACCTCCAACGAGAGAAAGGCAGGGTAACATGAACGACCTGAAAGAGCTGCGCGCTTTGCGGGATCGGCTGCTGCAAACCGTTGGGTGGTACACCGGCAAAGCTGAAAACGGAAATACCGAGGTGAAAACCGATGATGTGATCTGCCGCCTGCGCTGGGTACTGAACGGTGAAGAGCCACGGCAGGGCGCATGAGAGACAACGACCTGATGTCGTGGTACACGGTCTACAACGCCAAAACGGACGAGATCGTGGCCTGCGGTACCGCTGACATGATCGTCCGGCAGATGGGATATGTCAACAAAAACAGCCTTTACTCCGCAGTAACACACTCAAAAACAAGAAAGGGTCCACCCCGATTGTACATCTACCATGTGCAGAAGGTGCGGCGGGAGTGGCTGGAAAAGGAAGGTATTTTATGAAAATTATCATTGAAGAGCATGAGGACACCGTATCTATCAGCTTTATCGGAAAAGGCAAGAAGATTGACCGGCTCCGCCTACTCACGCTGGCAGCCGCCGAAACGGTGGTTAATTGCCTCATCCCGAACTTGCCAGACAAAATGGTGCACGAGGCTGCGGACTGTTTCGCCGATGACATGAAGGCTGCCATCATTTCCGTCTACAAGCACGAGGCCAGCGAGCCCAAGCACAATTTTACCGACAAGGAGGCAGCTTTTCTCACTAAGCTGATGGGCTTATGACCGAGCAAAAAGAAAGAGCCTGCCCGTGCGGCCACACGGACAAGCTCAAAGAGAACATGAACAATTTTCTCCCACCAGAGTATAGCACAGATCTGGATCAGCTGCAATATGCCGGCATCCTGTACTACGCCGTGGATGGTCATGGGCACAAGTTTCAGGCTTCCACGGTGCTGCGACTGAATGACCCGCAGCTGGGCGAGCTGATCCATTGGCTGCACTACCACCTCAAGGGCAGCAACCCGCCGCCTGCCCTGTACCATCTGGAGATGCTGCTGAACAATCTGGAGTATCTGCGCGGCGGCAGACACTACCTGTATAACTCCATCTATCAGATCACACGTCTGGAGGCGCACCCATGAAAACACTGCTCTATGTGATCCTCAGTCTGGATCTGCTCTATGTTGCCCTGATGTACCGCAACAGCAACCACTGAGAGGTGAACCAAATGAAAGATATCCGCATTACTTACACATACCACCTGAATAGCCTTGACATGGACGAGGAGCCCACAACGGGCACCATCGTCCTCCCGGTAGAGGAGAACGTTGCCGCTGAGCTGCTTCTGTCTGACCTCTCGCAATCGATAGCAGGCCGTCACATCGGCACGTCTTTCCACTGTGTCTGCGAGATGCTTTTGTGGTATTGCTTAATGCACTACCGGTATATTCAGGGCGATGACAAAATTTTGAGCATCAGCCCGGTATAACCAGCGCCCTCCACTGGTGGCAGGAGGTAAAACAAGAGCCACTGCCACCCCCTTTGAGATGCAAAAACCGACTGGATCAGTCGTATCTGATCGGGCCGCATGTTGAGCCTCTCTCATTGTGACAAGATGTGTGGTATTGGGGCCACACGGGACTCCGGCGGGCCTTGATAGGCCGGTGCGTGCAGAAGCAGCACAACAGAAAAAAATCCGCAACAACCTATTGCGTCAAAAGGTGGGTGACTTTGTATCCGTAAGACTCGCACCCGGTAATAAACAGTTGAAAAGTAGTGTCGGTGACTGCTGGAACATAGGCAGCCTTCCGATGGCGGCAGGAAGTAAAACAAAAGCCGCTGCCAGTGTACCAAAGCACAGAAAGGAGATGATCCCATGGGAAGAATGGTCACCGTTGAGGAGTGGGCAGAGATCCACGGGAAAACGCCTGCCGCGGTGCGGCGCACGATCCGTAAAGGCGTATGGAAAAAGGCGCAGAACGTCCTTGTTGACGGCAAACTTACATGGTTACTAGACGAGGATTGGCTGTGGCCTAAGACCATCACCCCAGCCAAGCAGGCAAGCCTGCTGTGCGAGATCCGCAAGCTGATGCCGCCTGTGGTATATGCCACCTCGGCAGACGGCGTGGTGGTCTGCATGGTACCCTGCACCGGATACACCCGCACCGCCGTCAATGTCACCGCAGAAGAAATGAATGAGCTGTGGAGCGTCAAGCCGCAGCAGCGTGCAGCCGCGCAGGGTGCCCTGCAGTATGGCTGGCAGCACCCGCTGGCTGATCCGAGATCCTACAACGAGAAAGGAGAGCGTTTGCAGAATGTCTACAACCGCAAAAAGTAATGCGAAAAGCACCACCCGCAGAAAGCCCGTCCAGAGCGCACAGGAGCGCCCGGCGGCGCAGGTGGTACAGTTTCCCCTGTTTGCCCCCAAACCCCGCCAGACAGCCCCGCAGGAGGTGCAGGTGGTTATTTGCGAATGCAGTGCAGATGCCGTGCGCGTCCGGCTGCTGCCTGACCCGGCGGCGGTGCTGCACATCATGGATGAAACGTTTGGCACGCTGGGCTGGACGCGGCGCTACTACTTCGCAGATGGCCGCCTCTGGTGCGGCGTGGGCGTGTATCACCCGCTGATGAACAACTTCGCGATCAAGGACGCAGCTGCCCCGGCGGGCAAGCTGCAGATCTCTAACCCCGATAAGTGGAAGGAAAACGGCAGCTTTCTGGCTGCTTGCGCGCTCTGGGGTGCCGGTGCTGACGTGATGGCACTTTCCTCCATGACCTTTGCCGCCGATCAGGTCAGCATTGACCCGGTGCACAAGCGGGCAAAGAACCCCAACGACCCGCCCACGGTGGCGGGCTACCGTCTGCACAGCGCTCTGACCGTGGACAAGCTGCTGCGGGCTGAGGATGGGCACATCATCGGTGTGCAGCTGCTGCAGGGAGAGCGTAAAGTGGTATGGCAAGCAGAGTGATCGGCCGCCTGCCGGTAGTGTATTATCCGCAGACCGGCAAGCTGGAAGTGGAAAACGCAGGAGAATTTGTGGAGAAACAGATCTATCAGCGTCTGGATGAGCTGGCTCACGGTCAGCCCATGCACATAACCCTGACGGTGGAGCCGGTGAACAAAGCCCGCAGCACGGCACAGAACAGCCTTATGTGGGCGCTGCTCACCATCATGGCAGACCATTACAACGGCGGGCGCACCGGCGGTGTGACCCCGGAGGACTGCTATCTGGAGATGCTGGAGAAGTACGGCGCCAAGGTGGATTATCTGGAAGTCCCGGCGGACGCTCTGGATATCCTGCGCGGCTGTTACCGCCTTGTCCATCTGGTGGAGATACTGGATAACAACCGCTGCACGGTCAAGTGCACGCAGGGCAGCTCCACCTTTACCACCCAAGAAATAAAGAACATGATAGACGGGATCTTTGACCGCCTCGCTGAGATGGGCGTGAGTGATCCCTTAGTGACTGCCTACTGGCAGGAGTGGAGTGAACCATGAAACGCAAACGCTTTGAAAAGCTGATGATCTCGCAGCACAAATCACAGGCTCGCGATATCCGGCAGGCTGTCCGTACCATCATCGAACTGCGCCACTACTCTGAGGGACACAAGGGCATCCTGATGGTCTACAACGAAAAAGCCGAGTGCTTTACGGAGGCCACGCTGTACCCTTACGACGAAATGTATGCCAGGATCCAGAGAGGTCAGGGCGCTATTGGAAAGGAGTCTTGACAGATGACCAAGAAAATGACCCGCAAGCGCTTTTGCAAGCTGCTGATGGCTCACGGAACCGACCGGAACACCGCACGGGGCTTGGCGCAGTGTATCAACGCCGCCCGGCGGTATGGCTTCATTGATGGGTTCACCATTAAATTTGTCAACGGCCAGAAGTATCAGGTCGATAATGTGCACTCTTACCGCGAGGCTTATGAGAGCACGCAAAAGGATGGGGTGCCGCTTGTCTAAAAGCATCATTCAGGCAGAAAAGGAGTGTTACATCTGCCGCCGCTGGTATGCGGTAAAGACCACGCGCGGGCTGGAGGAGCATCACGTCCTCAATGGGCCGCTGCGCAGCTTTTCGGAGAGGCACGGCCTCAAGGTCTGGCTGTGCCACCAGCACCACAATGAGCCGGGCATGAGCCCGCACTATAACGCCACCTGCGCCGAGACCCTGAAAGCCGTTGCGCAGGCAAAATATGAGGAGAAGAACGGCCCCGGCGCGCACGCTGCATGGATGGCCGCCGTTGGAAAGGACTATATCAATGCTTAATATTATCGCAATTATGGGCCGCCTTGTGGCGGATCCTGAACTCCGCACCACCCCGGCGGGCGTGAACGTCTGCAAGTTCCGCATTGCCTGTGACCGAAACTTTGCAAAGCCCGGCGAGCAGCGTCAGGCCGATTTCATTGATGTTATTGCGTGGCGGCAGCAGGCTGAGTTTGTGTGCCGCTACTTCCAGAAGGGCAGTCTGGTTGCCATCAATGGCCGTCTCCAGACCAACAATTATCAGGATAAGACCGGCGCAAACCGCACATCTGTTGCAGTGGTGGCCGACAATATCAACTTTGCGGGCTCCAAGGGCACCAGCAAGCCGGTGGACGAGGGCGGCGAGGCTGCCCCGCGCTCTGAGGCATGGCCGAAAGCAGACCCGCCTGCAAACTACGGCGGCGTGGATGACTTTTCCGTGATCGATGACAGCGATGACCTGCCGTTTTGATAGAAAGGAATAACCCATGAACGTGAAACAGGAAAGCTATACCGTGCAGCCGCACTGGATGATCTCCGACTACCATCTGAAAGGCACTGAGCTGGATGTTTACTGCCTGATCTGGGGTTTTACGCAGGACGAGCAGGGCTGCTATTACGGCTCAATCAAGTATATTGCCGATTATTACGAGATTGACACCCGTACCGTGGAGCGCACCCTGAAAGCGCTGGAGGCAAAGGGTCTGCTGCGCAAATGGCAGGAGCCTGTCAACGGCATAATGGTAAACCGTTATACTGCCCTGCGCCCGGAGGTTAAAAGCACCGAGCAGCACCCCCGGCAGAATGCCACCCCCGGCAAGTTGCCGCCCCCGGCAGAATGCCGCCAAGACCCCCGGCAAGTTGCCGCCAAGACCCCCGGCAAGTTGCCGGACAATAATAAAAGCGATAAAGCTAATAATAATAAACCCCGCGCAGAGGCGCGGGAGGAGCCGAGCAGCCTGACCGTTGCCGAGGTCTTTGACGAGTTTTCCCGCGGTGCACCCGGCGGGCTGTATGACGCTCTGATGGACTTTGACCAGCACCGGCAGGCGCTTGCCAAGAAGGACAAGAAAAAGCTGTGGAGCCCTCTGGTTGCAAAGAAGATCTGCAAGTCCATCAAGCGGCTTGTGGATGAGGCGGGCGTGAAGGATCGTGCCGGGTACGCCATCGCCATGTTGAACCAGAGCGTTGAAAACGGATGGACGGGCGTGTTTGCGGTCAAGGATTTTGTGGACAAAGCCCCGGCGGCGGTACATATCGCGCAGCCTGCACCGGATAAGCCCCGCAAAATCACCAAAGACACGACCCTCGCAGATCTGCTTGGGGGTGTAGGAGCGTGACAAACAACAAGATCTCCACTGTGCAGCAGCATCAGCTTGCTGTGATCGGCGCTGCGATCTTAGACCCGGCGGCGTGCAAGGATACCGTGCAGCGTCTGACTCCGGCCATGTTCGAGGAAGGGCCATACCGGCAGTTGTTCGCAGCCATCAAGCTGCAGCTGGATACCGGGCACAACGTGGATGCCGTGATACTGGAGCGGATGCTGGGCGCTGACTTCCGGCCTCTGATCGTGCTGGCAGCAGAGACCGTGCCCACCATCAGCCATGTACAGGACTATGAGGCGCTGGTGATGGAGGACTACCGCAAGCGCCTGCTGCTGGAGCTTGCCGCCAAGATCTCCATGAACCCTGCGGACTCTGACACCATCTGCCGGGATCTGAGCGAGGCGCTGAAAGAACAGGATCACCTGCGGCGGGAATCGGTGGACGCGAACGTCAAGGATTTTGCCGAGGTCTGGGACGAGACGCTCCACTGGCTGCAGCAGCCGGACACCAGCGTCAGGATGGCATGGCGTGAACTGGATGAGCTGGGTCTGTTCGGCGAGAAGATGGTCACTGTCATTGCTGGCCGTCCCGGACATGGCAAGACAGATCTGGCTCTCGCTCTGGCTCTGCGCCTGAGTAACAGCTGTCAGGTGTATTACCTGACCATGGAGGAGGACAGGCGCAAGCTGATGCTGCGCACCATGTCCAAACTGACCCGCATCAACTCCACCCGGCTGCGTGACCGCAAGCTGACCGAGGAGGAGCGGGAGAGCCTGAACAACGCTTTTGCCCTCATCAAGGGACACACCGGCATGATCTACGATGATGGCACCCGGATGACCGTGGACGATATCCGCGCCCGGGTCATGAAATACCGCCCGCGTGTGGTCTTTGTGGATCACATCGGTCTGATCTCCGACACCCAGCAGGGGCGCAAGGAGCAGGAGCGTCTTGCGGACGTTACCCGCAGCCTGAAAGAGCTTGCCATGGAGACCGGCACCACCATTGTGGAGCTTGTGCAGCTGAACCGCGTAACGGATCGCAACGGCGGCACCAAAAAGGCATCACTGGGAGACCTTCGCGGATCCGGCACCATCGAGCAGGACGCGGATGCCGTTGTTTTCATCGAGAGCCAAGTGGACGGTGAGCGTCAGCTGCAGGGCCCGAATGATTACTTTGACGTTAACCTGCGCATCCCGAAAAACCGTGAGGGTGCAACCGGCAGAGTGTCCATGTGGTGGCAGCCGCAATATCATGAGTGGCAGCCTGCGCCTGATCCGTCCGAAAACTACAACGAGGATTTTGCCCCGGCGGATCATGAGGATATCCCGGCGGGGTGGTAAACAGGAGATAAAGCAAAATGGAGGATGCGACAAATGGCTGATTACATCGAACGCGGGCCGCTGCTGGAGGCGTTCAAGGCGAAGTGCTGCGAGGACTGCCCCGGC
>ERZ791919.2960-NODE-2960-length-11231-cov-15.167144_pt1 | contig 11231 bp, 5 predicted proteins | sample MGYA00510137_ERZ791919 | MGnify/ENA primary metagenome ERZ791919 (study PRJEB30046, sample SAMN00792059) | human gut metagenome | study: EMG produced TPA metagenomics assembly of the A metagenome-wide association study of gut microbiota in type 2...
CGGAGTCCAGGCAGGCGTAGCTGGCCGCGCCCAGAATGGTGCCGTCGGTGTCCCGGCAGACCATCACGTCGTCGCCGCGGCTCTCGATCTGCGTCCGCAGCGCCGCGGCGGTGGGCACGGAGAGCATGGTGCGGAGGAATTTCTCCGCCGTCTCCGGCGAGGCGGGCAGGAAGCTCAGGTCCTCGGTGCGGAGAACGGGCTTGTCCTGGGGTTCGCGGAGGTACAGACCGCGGCGATAGATGAACTCCTGCACCGTGGGATCGATGAGGTTGGAGATGTCGCGGTTGGCGTCCACCGCCTCGCGGATGCGGGTGGAGCTGATCTCCTCCAGCTGGGGCGGGAGCGTCAGCTCCAGCACCTTGCCGGTGATGCAGCTGTAATCCGCCGGCTCGGCGTCCGGCTCGGTGCGGCGGAAGACCACGTGGTCGAAGGTGTGGATGGAGTCCGGCGTGACGGACTTTTTGTAGGACGAGGCGTGGAGCACCACGTCGCTGCCCACCACGATGGACACGCTGCGGCCCGGGAAGGCGGCGCGCAGCTCGTGGAGGTTCTCCGGGTTGGCGATGTTCACCGGGAAGTCCTCCGGGAAAATGCTGACGTGGAACACGTCGGCCACGGCCATGGCGGCGATGCGCCGGCGCAGGCGGTAGGGCTGGGTCTTTTTGGACCAGGAGAACTCGTCAATGGCCAGCAGGACCTCGAAGCCCTGGTCGCGGATGGCCCGGACGATGCCCTTGTGGGACAGGGTAAAGGGGTCGAAGGTGCCTGGGAAGAAGGCCACGGGGCGGGGCGCGCCGAAGTCAAAGCCCTTGTGGAACAGGCGCTCCTCGGTGATGAAGCGGTAGAGCTTGCCCAGCATGGCGGCCCGGTAGTAGAACGTCAGGCCCTCGCCGGGGAATTCGTCCTGGGCCGAGAGCAGCTTGCGCTGGGTGAGCATAAAGGCGCGGCGCTTTTCGTGGCGGCCCAGCTCTCCGGAGCCGAAGACCCGGCGGCCCAACACGAACAGGGCCTCCTGCCGGGTGGCGCCGTCAATGCCGCTGAGGCCCCGCATCAGCAGGCCCAGCAGCCGTTCACGGCGGCGGCGGTAGGCGTCGTCCGTCTCCGGGAAGCGGGAGCGATAGGCATCGTACGCCTCATAGATGACGCCCACGGTATCCAGCACGGAGGCGGTAACGCGGCTGTCGGAGGAGCTGAGGTTCACGCGAAGGTCGTCCAGCACCTCATCCAGCTCCGCCGGGGGCAGCCACAGGGCAAAACGGCCCAGGTAGTCGGGGATATACTTGGTGAACTCCTGCTGGCCCAGCTCCAGGCCGCGGCACAGCTCCACCGCCACCTCGTTGCGCTGGTCGGCCGTCAGTCGGGGCGCCAGGGCCAGCAGGGCGTTGCCGGCGCTGTGGCGGACGGTGACGCGGTCGCTGACCTTGATGAGATTGGACAGGTGGGTGGCGATATGGAGGGCGGGGCTTTTGCCGCTGCGGGCAAAGTCCGTCAGCAGGCGCAGGTTGCCCTGCTTGGTGATCCACGGCGTGGCAGTCTTCAGGTTGTCCAGGAAGATCTCGGAGACCACGTCCTCCGGCAGAAGAAGGGGCGCGCCCTGAGAGAGCACATCCTGCTTGAGATAGCGCAGGGTGCCGCTGTCGCCGTCGGGGACGGCGGTCACGGCCTCCAGCGCGCGGCCGTCCTCCGGGTACAGGCGGGCGAGACGGTCCAGCAGCAGCACGGCGGCCATGCGGATGGTCAGGTCCTTACGCAGGGACAGGGCGGCGGCAAAGTCCGTCATCTGCCGGGCGCGGCTGGCCGTATAGGCCGTATCCGGCAGGGCGGCGGCGGTATCCAGCAGCTGGAAGGCGGTGTAGTCGTCCAGATCCTCCGGCCTGCGGTAGTAGGCGAACACCGGGGTCAGGAAGCGCTCCTCCCGGCCGGGGCAGTGGCTCAGCAGGGAGCCGACGGCGAATTTCAGGGTATAGCCGATCCAGCGGCGGTGCTGGGGCATGAGCTTATGGTCGGGATACAGTATCTTGTCCAGATAGAGCCTCCACTGGTCCACATCGGTGATGGCCCGGGGGTCCGGGCGGATGTCGGCGGGGCGCTCCTTGGCGTAGCCGGCGTGGAAGCCGGCGATGATCTCGCCCAGCAGCGCCGCCGCCTGACGGCGGATATCGCCCTCGCGGTGCATCAGCAGCTCGTAGAGGAACGTCAGGGTCTGGACCTTCTGTGGGATATGCAGATAGAGGGAGTAGGACTCCATCACCGCCAGATAAGCGCGGAGACGGCGCCAATCCGTCTCGCCGCGGGCCTCCTCCAGCAGACGGGCGAAGCTGCGCTGGTCGGTGAGGCGGTGCATCAGCTCCATATTGTGGCCCACGCAGCGGAGCGTCAGGGCGCGGAGGGCCTCGTCATCGGTCATGAGGGCGGTGTGCTTCTCCGGCAGCGGGGGCGTATCGCCGCCGGACATGGTGACATCCACGCCGCGGCTGACCATGAACTGCTCAAAGTCCTCCAGCCGGGCGTAGACCCGGGTATAGCGCTTCTGCTTCTCGCCGTCCACGTCATCCAGCTTATCCAGGATCACCTGAAAGGCCTGAGCCAGGGTGGAGATACGTGTGATCTCCCGGCCCTGCGCATCGTGGAGCTGCTTGACGCGGAAGTCGGCGTAGATCAGCAGCAGCGCCTCCACGGAGAGGTAGTCGGGCTCCAGGTCCCAGACGGAGTGGTTGGCGGCCACATGGCCGATATCGGTCATCCGGCGGCGGCGGAACCACTGGTCGGTGTAGAAATAGTGCAGGTAGGGCACGCGCTCGCCGGGGCGGCAGCCGAACTTGCCCAGATCGTGGCCGGCGGCGGCGCCGGAGACCAGGGCCACGTCCACGGCCACGCCGCTTTTCCGCAGGGCGCGGGCGGCGGTGACGGCGATGTGGTGGACGCCGGCGATATGCTCAAGGGTGCGGTAGGGCGTGACCTCCAGGCCCAAACGCATCAGCTCATAGACGAACTCCCGCCTCCACAGGCGCAGGAAGCGCTGATAGGACGGGGCACAGGGACTGCCGGCCAGCTCATCATCGGTCAGGAAATCAAAGGTCCAGGCCGGGTCGTGGGGCAGCAGCTCCGCCTCGGCGGCAAACAGCACCTGCAGCACCGACAGCAGGAACACCGCACCGGGGGCGAAGGGCTCCGCATCGGTCTTTTCCGGGTAGAGCAGGCGGCGGGCATAGTCGTAGGCATAGGCCAGCCAGCCCTCGGACGGTTCGCCGGGGCACAGCGTCTCCAGCTCCGGGCGGCAGAGGGCCAGCACGTCGGCGCAGCGGAGGCGCGCGCCGCTGAACAGCCCGGCAAAGCGCTGCATATAGCCCTCGGTCTCGAGGGCGCGGAGCAGGGCGTCCCCGGGGGCAAAATAGTCCGCGGCGGGACGGTCGGAAAGGCGGCGGCGCAGGGCCAGATCCATCTGGCGGATACGTTTTTTGTTCATGGCAAAACCTCCTGCCGGTGGTATCGTACACAGACCGTGTCCGCCGGAAAGGCGCCCGTACACCGGTAAGATGTCCGGGATGGACACGGCACACCATAATAATAGGACACTCCCCCGCACGCTGTCAATATTCCGCGGGGCGTTTTGCCACCGTTTTGATACGGAACCTTAGTAAGGTCTTAAGCGTGTGTTCACGATTTATTCACATTTTGAGGGCCAGGCGCATGATATGATATCGTTGGGGGCAGCGGCGGAACGGAATGACAATTTCTGCCGTCTAAGTAAATAGGCAAATCATCCCGCGGGCGCGCGGGAAGGAAAAAGGAGAACACGACATGAAAAAAGCGGCTTTTGTACTGGCGCTGGTGATGCTGCTGGGCTGTGTGTCCGGCTGCGGCGCAGCGGAGGGCGAGGCCTCCGTGCAGTCGGTGTCTATGATCTGCGGGCTGGGGTCCGTAGGTCTGGCGGACCGGTTCGCAGGCATCGTCAGCCCGCTGGGCGAGACGACCATCAAGAAAAACGACGCCATGACCATCGACACCATCAAAGTGAAGGTGGGCGACAGCGTGAAAAAGGGCGACGTGCTTCTGACCTATGACCTCAGCCAGATCCGCACCGACCTGGAGATGGCCCAGCTGGAGCTGGAGCAGCTGAACGCCACGCTGGAGGACCAGCAGGCGGAGCTGGAGCGTATACAGAAGCTGATGGACAGCACCTATGACGACGCCACCAAGCGGCAGTACGCCCTGGATCTGCGGGAGCAGAACGTGAAGGTGCTGGAGACGAAGGCCAACATCGCCACCAAGAAAAAGGACATTGAGAAGCTGAAGGCCAACACCGCCGACAGCACCGTCAAGTCCCCGGTGGACGGCGAGGTGCAGTCCCTGAACCCGGACGGCGGCACGGACAACTCCGGCAACGCCCTGCCGTTCATGACCATCGTGGAGACGGGCGGCTTCCGCATCAAGGGCTATGTGAATGAAAACAACGCCAGCGTGCTGACCGAGGGCACGGCGGTTGTCATCCGTTCCCGGGTCAGCGACCAGACGTGGAAGGGCAGCATCAGCTCCATCGACTGGAACAACGCCCAGCAGAGCCGCAGCGACTACGGCGACAGCGACACGGCCATGTCCAGCAAGTACCCCTTCTATGTGACGCTGGAGGGCGACGGCGAGGGCCTGCTGATGGGCCAGCACGTGTACATAGAGCCGGACTACGGTCAGGAGGACACCCAGGACGAAAGCCTGATCAACCTGCCCAGCTACTTCATCAACGACGCCGAGGGCAAGCCCTGGGTGTGGGCTCAGAACAGCAATGGCAAGCTGGAGAAGCGGAGCATCACCCTGGGCGAGTACAACACGGAGACGGACACCTATCCCGTGACGGACGGCCTGACGGCGGAGGACTACATCGCCTATCCCGACGACAGCCTGAAGGCGGGCATGACGTGCATCACCTATGACGACGCCACCTTTGACCCCAGCGCCAGCGGCGGCGAGGTATACCCCGAGGGCGGCGGTGAAAAAATCGACGAAAACGTGCCCATGGACGGCATGGACGGCGGCGATATGCCCGCTGAGAACGACACCGTCACGGACGACGGCAGCACCGCAGCCGTGATTCCCGGCGGCGAGGCCGCCTCCGCGTCAGCGGTCATTCCGCCGATGGAGGGCTGAGCATGATTTTGGAAATGCGCGATATATGCAAGGACTACCCCATGGGAAAGTCCGTGGCACATATCCTGAAAAACGTGAACCTTGACGTGGAGGAGGGGGAATACCTGGCTATCATGGGTCCCTCCGGCAGCGGCAAGACCACGCTGATGAACCTGATCGGGTGTCTGGACGTGCCCACCAGCGGCAGCTATCTGCTGGGTGGGCGGGACGTGACCACCTGCAACAACAAGCAGCTGGCGGAGGTGCGGAACAAGGAGCTGGGCTTCGTGTTCCAGAGCTTCAACCTGCTGCCGAAGCTGACGGCGCTGGAAAACGTGGCGCTGCCCCTGCTGTACGGCGGGGTGAAGAAGGCGGAACGGCTGGAACGGGCCCGGGCCGCGCTGGAGACGGTGGGGCTTTCCGACCGGGTGGACCACCGGCCGGACCAGCTGTCCGGCGGACAGTGCCAGCGGGTGGCCATCGCACGGGCCATCGTGGGCAAGCCGAAGCTGCTGCTGGCCGACGAGCCCACCGGCGCGCTGGACAGTGCCAGCGGCGCGGCGGTGATGGAGCTGTTTCAGCAGCTGCATGACGGCGGCTCCACCATCATCATGATCACCCACGACCATTCCATCGCCAACCACGCCGCCAAGGTCATGACCATACGGGACGGCGTACTGTCGGGAGGTGACGACTATGAGTGAGAAGCTGACGCTGCGGGAAAAGCTGCATATCGGCGAAAAGCGCCCCGACGGCGAGAAGCCGCGCATGAGCAAGAAGCTGAAAAAGGGCATTATCGCCGCCGCCTGCGTGGTGGGCGTGTGCGGCGCGGTGTGGGGCGGACTGACCATCGCCCGGAACGCCCAGCGGGGCGATGTGAACGTATACGCCGTCAACGAGTGCGCCATGACCGACTACTGGGGGGACACCTCCAACACCAGCGGCATGGTGACCACGGACAAATTGCAGAAGATCTACATCTCCCAGAGCCAGACGGTGAAGAAGGTGTGGGTCAAGGAGGGCGACAGCGTCAAGAAGGGCACGGCGCTGGTGAGCTATGACTCCACCCTGACACAGGCCACCGTGGAGCGCGCCAAGATCGACTATGACCGGCAGACGGAGAACCTGGAGGTCATGAAAAACGAGCTGGAGCTGCTGAAGAAGGCGAAGAACAAGGAGACGCTGCAAAAAGAGTGCGACGACCTGGAAGCCAAGCTCAAAAACCTCAAGGCCGCATACGACAAGGACGAAAAGCATCCCTATAACGCAGATGCACCGGTGACAGAGGGGAAAATCACGCAGGCAGAACCGACCACCATCACCGTTAAGGGCGCAGACGGCAAGGAGCAGACCGCAACGGTATACTATTACAGCTGGCTGTCCCCCTCCACCATCGATGAAGCCAAGCTGGGAGAAATACTCAGTAATCTGGGTGTTACCCCCGCCGGAGACGTACTGACCGCCGTGGACACCTATGTGGTGCTGGTACAGCGTCACGGAGACAAGGTCGGCGGCTATGTGGAATCCACCTGGGGCATGGTGATCATGGACCGCTACACGGCAGACAATAACGAAGTGGATCCGCCCACACAGGCAAGCAAAAGCGTTTCCTTCCGACTGCTCAACAACCTGCCCGATTTTGTGGACACCGAGCGGAAGTACGACAGCAAAGAGATTCAGGATACCGAGCGGAAGCTGGCTATTGCCCAGGAGCTGCTGGATGCCTCCATGACCCAGCTGGATCTGAACAAGGCCATTCTGGAGAAGGCTCAGGCAGTAAAGGAGCAGGAGGTCAACCTGAAGGTGGCGAAGCTGAAGCTGGACAAGAAGCTGGCGGAGCTGGGCGACGGCAACGTGTACGCGGAGTTCGACGGCACGGTGAAGGCCGTGCGGGACCCGGGCGAGGCCTATAACAACAGCGAGGCCGTGGTGGAGCTGTCCGGCGGCGGCGGATATTACGTCACCGGCACCCTCAGCGAGATGGATCTGGGCAGCGTGCAGGTGGGCGACAGCGTATCCATCAGCAGCTGGATGACCGGAGCGGCCTGCGAGGGCACCATCGTGTCCATCGACGACTATCCCACCAGCAACGGCAACAACTGGGGCGACGGCAACAGTAACGTGTCCTACTACCCCTTCAAGGTGTTTGTCACCGAGGACGCGAATTTGCAGCCCAATGACTATGTGGATATACAGTACCAGAAGGACACCAGCGCGGAAGAAAGCGGCAGCTCACTGTATCTGCAGAGTATGTTCATCCGGACCGACAACGGCAAGAGCTATGTGATGGCCCGGGGCGAGGACGGCAGACTGGAGCAGCGGTGGGTGCAGACCGGCCGGGATCTGTGGGGCAGCTACACCCAGATACGGGGCGGGCTGACCATCGACGACTATGTGGCGTTCCCCTATGGACGCGACGTGGTGGAGGGTGCCCACACCCAGGAGGCCACGACCGACCAGCTGTACAACTACGGCATATAAAGGAGGCGGGATAACCATATGTTGGAAAATATAAATCTCGCCTTTCAGGGCGTGTGGAGCCACAAGCTGCGGTCGTTTCTGACCATGCTGGGCATTATTATCGGTATCGCCGCGATCATCACCATCGTGTCCACCATTCAGGGCACCAACGAACAGATCAAGCAGAACCTGATCGGCGCGGGCAACAACGTGGTGCGGGTGACCATCGGCGCCACGGACAGCCAAAACTATTTCGACCTGAACTACTCGGCGCTGCCGGAGGGTATCGACCCAGTGACCCGGGAGATGCGGGATGAGATGGAGAAGCTGGGCAGCGTGTCGCTGGTGAGTATGTACTACTCCCGGGATTGGTGCGACAACGTGTACGTGGGCAATACGGCGTTCAGCGGGTCGCTGTACGGCGTGGACGACCACTATCTGACGGCCGTGGACTACGCGGTGAACTACGGACGGTCCTTCACGGCGGCGGACTATGAGAACCGGCGGAATGTGGCGCTGATCGACGCGAAGTCGGCAAAGTCGCTGTTCCAGGGCGAGAACCCCATCGGCGGCACCATCGAGATCAACGGGATGCCGTTCACCGTGGTGGGTGTGGTGTCCTCCCGGTCCAGCAGCGGACCGGTGATCAACAACTTTAAGGATTATCAGATGTACGCCGGCAGCACAGCGGGGACCATTTTCATCCCGGACGTGTGCTGGTCGGTGCCGTACCGGTATGATGAACCCCAGTACGCGGCGGTGCGGGCCACCAGCACCAACGACATGACCGCCGCCGGTGACAATGTGGCCAAGTATCTGAACGAGAACGCCATCCGGACCACGAAGTACAAGTACGAGTCCAAGGATCTCCTCCAGCAGGCCAGCGATCTGCAGAGCCTGTCGGAGAGCACCAACAAGCAGTTGATCTGGATCGCGGCTATCTCGCTGGTGGTGGGCGGCATCGGCGTGATGAACATCATGCTGGTGTCCGTGACAGAGCGCACCCGCGAGATCGGATTGAAGATCGCCATCGGCGCGCAGCAGAGCCGCATCCTCTGGCAGTTCCTGACGGAGGCGGCGGTGCTGACCAGCATGGGCGGCATACTGGGCGTGGCTACGGGCATCGGCCTGGCGGAGATGATGTCCCACATCATGGGGACACCGGTGGCCATCAGCGTACCGGCGTGCATCATCGCGGTGGCCTTCTCCATGGTCATCGGCGTGGTGTTCGGCCTGGTGCCGGCCATGAAGGCATCGAAGCTGAACCCCATTGAAGCCCTGCGGAGAGAATGATACGCAGAAAGAAAAGACCGGCTTTCGCCGGTCTTTTTCTCTGTCTGCTCCCGGCGAGGACACAGCGAAAGCAGAAAACAGCCCCCGGCAGGGGGCTGTTTCTTTATTTACTGCGGCAGCTCGCCGGGGGCGACCAGGATGATCTTGTCGGCCCGGTCATAGTCGCTGTACGCCTCCTTGGTGCTGCGGAGGAGCGTACCGTCGCCGGCGTAGACGTTGCGGTAGGTCTGGACGGCGTAGCCGTTGTGGCCGTACTGCTCCACCTCGGTGGTGCCGGGGGCCACGGACTCGGACTCCTGATAGACTGTCTTGCGCTCGGAGTAGGAGAGGAACTGGTTGGTCATCTCCACATAGTGGTCGTCGGTCTTGGTACCCAGCAGGGTGATGGTCAGCTGGTTGGTCTCGTCGTTGTAGCTGGTGGTGATCTTAATGGGATAGTTGGTGCTGTTGCGGAAAGCAAAGTCCGGGCCGCCCCAGCTGACCGTGGCGTCACAGCCCGTGACGGGCATATAGCCGGGGTCGAACATATGGGCGTAGCGCAAGACGATCTGCAGGTCCGCCATGAGGGCGGAATAGTACAGCGTGGAGGATACCTGGCAGATACCGCCGCCGATGGAGGTGACGGTCTTGCCTCCGGAGTAGGCGGCGGCGGGCTGGAAGCCCCGGGCCTCGGTGCGCTGGCCCACAGTGGCGTTGTACCAGAACTCCTCGCCGGGGTTATAGATACGGCCGTTGATGGCGGCGGAGGCCAGCTTGATGTTCTGGCGGCGGCCCCAGGGGCCGGCGCAGGTGGTGGTGCAGGTGCCGATCACATCCCGGAACATGGCCTGCTCCAACTCCTCGGTGGCGGCGGGCGGGAACTGCACCTGGGCGTCAGCCAGGAATTCCTCGCCCGGCTGGGCGGCGTCCAGTTGCTTTTGCACCGTCTCCACATCGAACTGTACGCCCACGCGGGACTGGGTGGGCTTGCCGGTGGATTTGTCGCAGATGGCGGCGGCCATGGTGCCGGCGATCTCGTCGTGGAGCGCCTGCACGTCCATGGGCGCGGCGGTGCGGGCCGCGAACACACATTCCACGGACCGGGCTGCCGCGGACAGGTCGCGGCTCTCGAAGCGCTGCGCCAACTCGGCGCGCAGCGCCGCCGCGTCCAGCTTCTCGCCGTCCTGCGGCTTGGTGATGTACAGGCCCTCACCCTCCGCCAGCCGGTAGCCGCCGTCCGTTACGGTGCAGCCCACGGTGTCGGACAGCTGTTCACAGGCGGCGGTAAGCTTCGCCTCGTCCACGTCCAGCTGGGGCGTGACATCCACGGTCTTATACCAGCTTTCGATGTAACGCCAGCCGCCGCGGAGGAACGCGGTCACATCGCTGCCCCAGCCCCGGTCCTGCACGTCGCAGCCGGCAGCCTTGGAGACATAGACGGGCAGAACGGTGACACCCAGGTCGGAAAGGGTGGTGCTGCCGATCTCCTGCCCGTCACGGGTCAGGCGGATGGTCATGCCGTCCAGCAGGGCACTCCCCTGCTCCGTCCAGCGCTGCTCGGCCTCCTGCGCCGACAGGCCGGACACATCCATGCCCAGCACGGAGGTGTTGGGAAACGCCGTGTGGGAATACAGCGCGTTGGCGGCCACACAGCAGCCCGCGTAGGCCAGCACCAGCACCGCCGCGGCGATGCCGATGATCAGTCCGGCTCTTTTGCCGGGGGTCTTGGGAGGCTTTTCTTCCGGGGCCGCGCGCTTGCCGGCCGTCTCCGGCGCGGGATCGGCGGTAACAGAGGACATATTCAACTCGTCGCTCATGGTGTCCCCTCCTTTGTATCATCAGGTTTAGGCAATACCGGCAAAATGCCGTGCCATTACTGCATTGTATCACGGTTTGTCAAGGAATGGGTTACAAAAGCGTTACGACACCTCTTTCTGCGGCTTTGCGCGGGGGATGGTGACGGTGAGGCAGATGGTGTCCTCCGTATCCCGGCGGGAGACTTTGGCGCCGACGCCGGCGGTCTGCATGAGCCGGACGCCCCGGTCCACGCTGTTGAGGAACAGCCGGACATCCTTGATGATATACGCGCTGCGGCGGCGGGGCTGCGTCGTCTGGTTTTGCGCGACCAGACGGTCTATGTAACCTTCGGCATCGGCGACGTTCAGCTGGTTTTTGCCGATGTGTTCGACGGCGGCAAGGCGCTGCTCCGGGTCCTCCAGACGCAGGAGGGCACGGGCGTGGCGCTCGGTCAGGCCGTAGCGGTGCAGAGCCTCCGCCACCGGCTCCTCCAACCGCAGCAGACGCAGCTTGTTGGCCACGGCGGACTGGCTGCGGCCCAGCTTTTCCGCCGCCTGCTGCTGGCTGAGGCCGTAGCGGCG
>ERZ791919.2973-NODE-2973-length-11183-cov-2.247664_pt1 | contig 11183 bp, 5 predicted proteins | sample MGYA00510137_ERZ791919 | MGnify/ENA primary metagenome ERZ791919 (study PRJEB30046, sample SAMN00792059) | human gut metagenome | study: EMG produced TPA metagenomics assembly of the A metagenome-wide association study of gut microbiota in type 2...
TGTCTCGCCGCGCATAGACGTCCTGTGCTCCCTCCTCCCAAAGGTGCAGCATGTCGGGTATGAGGGCAGGCGGATGCTGGAGGTCGGCGTCGAGGATGATGACGCAGTCGCCCGAGGCGTGGTCGAAGCCCGCCAGCATGGCGTTCTCCTTGCCAAAATTGCGTGAGAGGCTGATGAAGGCCACCCGCGAGTCCTTGCGACGCAACTGCCGCATAACGCTGAGCGACTGGTCGCGGCTGCCGTCGTCGATGAGCAACACCTCCCATTGGTATTGCACCTGGCTGTCCATGACCTCGCACAGGGCTGCATGGAGGGCGGGGAGCGACGACTCCTCGTTGTAGCAGGGAATGAGCAGGGTGACTTTCTTCATGTTTTTATTTCTTTTTTTGAGATTTCCGGCCCTTTCGAACAGATTCTTATGGTTGTGATGGAATCTGAAAAGGAGAAAATCAGTTGATGACGGCAATCTTGCAGACCACACCCTTGCTGCCATCCTCCGTAGCTGCCTCGACCATATAGACGCCACTTGCCACCCGTTTGCCGTCGAGGTCGTTGCCGTCCCATGTGAAGGTGCCACCCTGGCTTCTGCCCTCGGCCACGAGTGTTCCTGCGGTAGTGACGATCTTCACGTCGGCGTTGTAGCTCAGTCCCGTGACGGTGATAGTCCCACGGTAGTCTGGGCGAACGGGATTGGGATAGGCGTATGTTGTCTCCTTGTCCATCGTCTGCGAGGGCTCCGAGACGTCGCTCAGATAGGAGCAGAGCCCCTTGTCGGTGCCAATGAAGACCTCTCCCGTCTTGGGGTCGATGGCCAGCGACTCGATGTTGTCGCTCACGAGACCACTGTTGGAGGAAAGGAAATGGTGAACCTGCGTGTTGAGGTCGGCGCTGATGAGATAGACGCCGTTGCCGCCCGTGCCAAACCACTTGCGGTTGCCGCCATCGACGGCCATGCAGGTGATGTCGATGTTGGTGAGCAGGTAGTCTGCGAGGTTGCTGCCGTCGTTGCGCGGCACCTTGTACTGCTGGAAGACCACGCTTCCAGGATCGGTTGACAGGTCGGATGGCTGCAGATAGACAGGGCCACCGTTGAGTCCCGCCCAGATATTTCTGTCGCGGTCCTCCGCCATGCAGCGCACGCCACCGCCGCCATTGACCTCGGCATTGTCCTCGTTGACGAAGCGCGTATAGCGGTTGATACCCTTTGTGGAGGGCTGATAGACCACCAGGGCTGGCGTCTTGTAGTGGTTGTTGGCCAACCAGAGATTGCCCGAACTGTCGAAGGTCAGGCAGCCGCCATTGTTGAGCGATGTGTTATCGCTGCCCATGAACGACTTGTTGTGGTGGCTCACCCATTGTCCCTCCTTAGTGAGCTGGCTCAGGGAGGAACCATCGCTGATGCCATTGAAGACCCACAGGTCGCCCGTGGTGTCAAACTTCAGTCCGCTGACGATGACATAGTCCTTGTTGCCAGCCGCCACGCCATGGGCCACCTGCAGGCAGCCTCCACTATTATCGTAGTTATACTCGCGGACGAAGGTGCCGTTGCTAAACTCGTAGAGGCCGGTTCTGCCTCCCGCCAGGACGCGGGCAGGATTGGTGGGATCGACGTCTATACACATCAAGTCGAGATACTGGTGGCCCGTCTTTGCCGCCACGTCGTCCTCATAGATTTGCCACTCTCCGCCGTTGAGCACTTGGATGGTGGCGGGACGGCGCAGCTCGGTCAGTCCGTAGCCGCCACCGACGGTATAGAGTTTGCCGCCGCTATAGCGCATGAAGCCGAAGTAATTGTATTGGGGGCCGCCCGGTGAAAGCGTCTTCGCTGTAGCCATCAGTTCGGGGTCAGGACTCACGCTGCGCGCCACATACTCGCCCGTGCGCCGCCAGTTGCCCTTGTCGAGCAGGTTGTCCGTCATGAGGGCCCGATACTGTCCCTTCTGCTTCGACTCGGCGTAGATGTAGCCGCCCTTGATGTGGCAGTAGTCCACGGCAAAGCCGAGGTTGTAGGTGTTGGCTATCTCCGCCTGCGCCACGTTGAGGCAGACGATGCCGAAGCCTGTGGCGATGTAGCAGAGCTTCCCGTAGTTGTAGATGCTATGGATGGTTTTGTCGGCGGTCATGGAGTGGTTGTAGTAGTCGCTGATGCATACTACATTGTCCTTGCCATCGACCAAGTCGATATAGCCCGACTCATAGATGACGACGAGGCGCGCGGCCCCCTTGTTCCACCCGATGAGCGTCACACCCGTATCGGTCAGTCCGTTGGTCTTGTCGAAGGTGTGGATACTCTGGTCCTTCTCGTTGTAGGCATAGAGGTCGTTGGAGGCGAGGACGTAGAGCCGGTCGCCTCCTTTCTCCACCCATGTGGGGTTGTGGTAGGACATATATGCCTTCCACGTTCCGATTACCTGTGCCTGCAGGCCCGTGGCCGAACTCAGGAGTCCGGACAAGAGCAGGGCTGATACGAAATGTTTCATCATCTATGAGATATAATAGGTATAAATGGGGACGGACAAGCCTGGACGTGCAAGGATATTCGTTTTGCCTTGTGCTTACGCCTTCTCTCCGTGGAGAAACGCCACCAGTTTTCTGACGGCTCTTCCTCGGTGGGAAATTTGGTTTTTGACGGTCTCGCCCAGTTCGGCAAACGACTGGTCGTAGCCTTCGGGGATAAAGATGGGGTCGTAGCCGAAGCCTTCCGTGCCATGCTTCTCCAGGGCGATTTTTCCCTCCACCTCGCCGCAGAAGCAGTCTGTGCGGGGCGAGGCCGACGGCGCGTCCTGTCTCCTTATTAACGTGATGATGGTGCGGAATCGTGCCTTGCGGTTGTTATTATTTCCTAATTTGACCAGCAGTTTGTGCATATTGGCCTCGCTGTCGTGGTCCGTGCCCTCGGCGTAGCGCGCGCTGTGGACTCCCGGCTCGCCACCCAAGGCATCGACCTCCAGTCCCGTGTCGTCGGCAAAGCAGTCGTAGCCATAGTGGTCGAAGACGTACTTGGCTTTGGCGAGACTGTTCTCCTCCAGCGTAGCCCCGTCTTCGGGAATATCCTCGTGGCAACCGATGTCGGCCAAGGATAGGAGCTCGTAGCCCGTTCCCAGTATCTCGCGCAGTTCGCGCAGCTTGTGCGCGTTGTTGGTTGCAAAAACCAGTTTTATCTTGTCGTTGTTCATCTTCTATTCGTTGTTTATATTCTTCTAGTCCATCATCTTCTTGTTGATCATGCTTTTTCCTCTGCGGTAGGATTTTTCCCCTTCATAGTGGGTTTCTGTTCCTTTGCGTCAGTGGCTTCTGTATGGTTCTTTTGGGCTGCTTTCTCGGTTTCCTCGCCCAGTGCCATTTCCTTGCGCATCTTCTCCGAGATATTGCCCTTGATCTCGTCAAAGCCATTGCCAAAGACGCCAATGACGGCCGACTGTGAGACGAAGGCGTGGGGGTCCACATACTTGATGAGGCGGAAGATATACTGGCTCTCGCGCTTGCGGGCCAGGACGAAGAGCACCTTGGTCGGCGTGTTGGTGAACCAGCCGTGGCCGTCGAGTATCGTCACGCCGTGGTGGGTCGTGCTGCCAATGGCGCTGGCTATCTTCTCATAGTTTTTGGAGAAGATCAAGAACTGCACGCTCTGTCGCCGAGAGTTGAATACGTAGTCGAGCATGACGTTCTCCGTCAGCAGCGTGAAGAGGCCGAAGACCACCGTGTGGAGACGCTCCTGCATCGTTGCGCCAAAGGCTGAGAAGAAGAGACAGGAACCGATGATGCAGAAGTTGACGCAGATGAGGACGTTGCCCAGCGAGATGTCCTTGTACTTGTTGATGCAGGCCGCGATGATATCCGTGCCACCGGTTGATCCATTGCTCAGAAAGACGATGGCAAGGCCCGATCCGGTGAACATCGTGCCAATAATCAAGGCCATGAACGTGTTGCCTGCTCCGAGGATTTGGATCATCTGGCCGTCGGCCCCCGTCATCCAACTCTGTGCCAGCGTGAGCATGGTGGAGAGCAGGACGATGGCGTAGATGGTCTTGAGCAGGAAGCGCAGGCCCAGGATCTTCAGCGCCGCGATGAGCATGACGACGTTGAGCGTCAGGTAGGTTTGGTAGATGGGAATCCCCGTGACGTAGAATACGATGGCGGAGAGACCCGTCAGCGCACCTGTCACAATCTTGTAGGGCAAGAGGAAGCAGGTCCATCCTATGGTGTAGAACATCAGGCCCAGGGCGATGCAGAGGTAGTCCAGCATCTGGTTTTTCATGTGCTCCCTACTGTTGAGAAAGTTTTTTACCGTTTTTGACATAATTGCTATTGAGATATACTGTTACTATTGATACTATCGAGATATACTATAGAGATATACTATTGCTGAGACAAAATCTATTGAGATAATCTTGTGTCTGTGAAGAGGGGTCGGAAGATGTTTTCAGCTCCCGACCCCAGTCTATGCTAATCGTCTTTGGTCGGTCTATTTTACTACGATATTGATGATGCGTCCCGGTACGACGATAGTCTTGACGACCTGCTTGCCCTCCAGGTACTTCTGGCTTCGCTCGTCGCTCATGGCCGCCTCGATGATGGCCTCCTTGCTGGCCGTGGCGGGCAGGTTGATCTGGAAGCGCGCCTTGCCGTTGAAGGAGACGGGCATCTGCACTTCGTCCTCGACGAGGTAGTCTTCGTTCCAGGTCGGCCACTCGGTGTCGCAGACGCTTCCCTTGCCGCCTGTCTGCTCCCAGAGTTCCTCGGCAATGTGGGGAGCGAAGGGTGCGAGGACCGTCACCAGGGTACGGAGGATGCGGAGGTTGCGACACTTCTGCTGCGTCAGCTCGTTGGTGCAGACCATGAAGGCGCTTACGCTCGTGTTGTAGGAGAAGACCTCGATGTCCGTGCTCACCTTCTTGATGAGCTTGTGGAGGCTCTTGAGTTCTTCCTTCGTCGGATCTTCGTCGAGGAGCTCCTGCTGGAAGAGTTTCCAGAACTTCTTCAGGAAGCGGTGGCAACCGTCAATGCCGTTGGTGTCCCAAGGCTTGCTGGCCTCCACCGGACCGAGGAACATCTCGTAGAGGCGGAGCGTGTCGGCGCCATACTGGCTTACGATGTCGTCGGGATTGACCACGTTGAACATCGACTTCGACATCTTCTCAATGGCCCAGCCACAGACGTACTTGCCGTCCTCGAGGACAAACTCGGCGTTCTTCAATTCGGGACGCCAGGCGCGGAAGGCGTCGAGGTCGAGGATGTCGGCGTGGACGATGTTCACGTCGACGTGGATCGGTGTGGTGTCGTACTGGTCCTTCAGTCCCTTGGAGACGAAGACGGGGTGTTCGGCAGCGTCGGCTGCATTGATACGATAGACAAAGTTGCTGCGGCCCTGGATCATGCCCTGGTTGACCAGTCGCTGGAAGGGCTCCTCCTTGCAGCTCACGCCGAGGTCGAAGAGGAACTTGTTCCAGAAGCGTGAGTAGATGAGGTGGCCCGTGGCGTGCTCCGTTCCGCCGACGTAGAGATCCACGTTCTGCCAATACTCGTCGGCCTTCTTGCCCACGAGTGCCTGGTCGTTGTGCGGATCCATATAGCGGAGGTAGTAGGCGCTGGATCCGGCGAAGCCCGGCATGGTGCAGAGTTCGATGGGGAAGACGGTCTTATGGTCGATGAGTCGCTTTTCGACCACGCAGCGCTTCTCCGTGTCCCAGGCCCACTTCTCGGCGCGTCCCAATGGAGGCTCGCCACTCTCGGTGGGCTTGTAGGCGTCGATCTCGGGCAGCTGCAGCGGCAGGCAGTCTTCGGGAATCATATAGGGCATGTCGTCCTTGTAATAGACGGGGAAGGGCTCACCCCAGTAGCGCTGGCGGGAGAAGATGGCGTCGCGCAGGCGGTAGTTGACCTTGACCTGGCCGATGCCCTGCTCGGCGATAAACGCCTTGGTCTTGGCGATGGCCTCCTGAACGGTCAGTCCGTTGAGCGTGAGTGTGGAGTTCACACCCTCGCGCGGCGAGTTCATGACCGTGCCCTCCTTGGCGTCGAAACTCTCCTGGCTGACGTCGGCTCCCTCGATGAGCGGGACGATGGGCAGCTGGAAGTGGCGAGCGAAGGCGTAGTCGCGTGAGTCGTGGGCCGGGACGGCCATGATGGCTCCTGTGCCGTAGCCGGCGAGTACATATTCAGAGATCCAAATGGGGATGCGCTCGCCCGTGAACGGGTTGACGCCATAGGATCCGGAGAAGACACCCGTCACCTTGTGGTCGGCCATGCGGTCGCGCTCCGTGCGCTTGGCGACATAGGCGAGATAGGCCTCCACCTCCTCGCGCTGCTCGCTGGTAGTCAGCTGGGCTACCAGCTCCGACTCTGGAGCCAGCACCATGAAGGTGACGCCGAAGATCGTGTCGGCACGTGTGGTGAAGATGGTGAAGTGGTCGCGGCGTTCCTCCGTGCCCTCGGGTGTGATGCTCTCGAAGCGCATCTCTGCTCCCTCGCTGCGTCCCACCCAGTTGCGCTGGGTCTCCTTGATGGAGTCGCTCCAATTCACGAGATCCAGTCCGTCGAGCATCCGCTGCGCATAGGCCGAGACGCGCAGGCACCACTGGCGCATCTTGCGCTGGACGACGGGGTAGCCACCGCGCACGCTCACGCCGTCCACCACCTCGTCGTTGGCCAGCACCGTGCCCAGGTCCTGGCACCAGTTGACCATCGTCTCGCCGAGGTAGGCGATGCGGTAGTTCATGAGCGTCTGCTGCTGCTCCTTCTCATTCATGCTCCGCCAGTCGCGGGCGGAGAAGACGAGCGGCTCCGTCTGTGCCACGTCCATGTCGAGCGTGCCCTCCTCCTCGAAGTGGCGCACCAGCTCGTGGATGGGGCGCGCCTGCTTCGTGCGGTTGTCGTAGTACGACTCAAACATCCGCTCAAAGGCCCATTGGGTCCAATGGTAGTAGCCGGCGTCGCAGGTGCGCACCTCGCGGCTCCAGTCGAAGCAGAATCCTATCTTGTCCAGCTGCTCGCGGTAGCGCTTGATGTTCTGCTCCGTCGTCACGGCCGGGTGCTGTCCGGTCTGGATAGCATACTGCTCGGCGGGCAGTCCGTAGGCATCGTAGCCCATGGGGTTGAGGACGTTGAAGCCCTGCTGGCGCTTGTAGCGCGCGTAGATGTCGCTGGCGATGTAGCCCAGCGGGTGGCCGACGTGCAAACCTGCTCCCGAGGGATAGGGAAACATGTTGAGGACGTAGAACTTCTTACGTGTTGGGTCCTCCGTCACCTGGTAGGTCTGATGGTCCCGCCAGTGCTGCTGCCATTTCTGTTCGATCTCTCTGAAATCGTATTCCATTGCTATGTTTTTGTGTTATCGCTTGTACTGTTTGCCGCCCGAGGGGGTGTTTGGGGCAATTTGCGTGCAAATTTACAAAAAACTTTCCTCATTGAAGCGTTTTTTTCCGTGATATTCCCCTGTCGTTCCCTAAATTTGGAATGAATTGTTCCGAAAACCTTGTTAAGGCCCTGTCGGCTCACCCGATAATCCAAAATCACCCCAAAATTGGCTCATAAGACAAATCGGAAACAACTCATCAAAAACGCCTCAAATCATACTCAAAAAAAGAAGTTATATTCATCGGCCTATGAAGTTGTATTCGTAGGCTTATGAAGTTAACTTCATTTTTGGAAGGTCTTAGAGATAGGTGTGATTCTACCAAATGACGTCATAGAGACTATCGCATTGACAACTCATGAGACACATAGAACAAGGAGCGACCCACGGTAGCTGAGGGCCCGTCTCAATGGTAGCTTACCCTTCGTCTCGGTCGTAGCTTACCCTTCGTCTTGGTCGTAGCTTACCCTTTGTTTCGGTTGTAGATAAGATTCGGCTGCAGATCTCTTGTGGAACGACCTCATTCAGGCGGCGGATTGTTACAATTCGATGACGTTTGTCTAAAAATATGTTTGGCTACTAATAAATAATTATAAATCGTTTGTTGCTCTTTGGTATTGTCGCTAACTTTGCATTCCTCAAAAAACGCCCCCTCCCTTCGCCCCAGGCTAAGGGAAAGGAGAGAGAAAGTGGAGTGGGGCGGTAAGTATAAGATTATCAATGATGAAAGATCAACAACACATCATGGGGCTCACTGCCGAGGAGGTGGTGGCCAGTCGTCAGAAATACGGGGAAAATGTCCTTACTCCGCCGAAAAAAGCGTCCGTCTGGTCGCTTTTCCTGGAGAAGTTCAAGGACCCGCTAATTATTATCCTGCTCTTCGCGGGTGTCCTCTCCATCGGCATAGCCTGCTACGAGTATTATGGTCTGCACCACGGCGCGACGGTCTTCTTCGAGCCTGTGGGCATCTTTGTAGCTATATTCCTGGCTACGGCCGTGTCCTTCTATTTCGAGCGCGAGGCCGACAAGCAGTTTTCCATTCTCAACCAGGTCCACGACGATGAGCCCGTGGAGGTGATTCGCGACGGCAACGTCACCTCCATCCCCAAGCGCGAGGTGGTGGTGGGCGATATTGTGGTGCTGCCGACGGGAGCGGAGATTCCTGCAGACGGCGAACTCTTGGAGGCGGTGAGCCTCTCGGTCGATGAGTCGTCGCTCACGGGAGAGCCCGTCTGCCGCAAGAGCATTCACCCCGAAGACTTCGACCCCAATGCCACCTTTGCCACCAACCGCGTCTTGCGCGGCACGAAGGTGATGGAGGGCCACGGCAGGATGCGCGTCACGGCCGTGGGCGACGCCACGGAGAACGGCAAGGTCTTCGAGGCCGCACAGATAGACAATAGTGTCCGCACGCCGCTCAACGAGCAGCTGGACCGCCTCGGACTGCTGGTGACCAACGTCAGTTATGTATTCGCAGCCCTCATCATCGTGGGACGGCTCATCGTCTTCTTCGACTGGGCGCCCGTGGTCTGGACGCTGGCTCTGCCCACGGCGCTGTTCTTCTACCTTGTCATCTGCCGTTTCAAGCGCTGGCGCTGGACGTTCAAGGCCGTGGCTTCCACCAGCTACTTCCTCCTGCTGCTGGCCATGATCTACTATTTCCATCTGTCGCTTGGCGGCGCGGAGCAATGGGACGACCTGGTGACTTATACGCTCAACACGCTGATGATAGCCGTGACGCTTATTGTCGTCTCCGTGCCCGAGGGACTTCCCATGGCCGTGGCGCTGAGCTTGGCCTACAGTATGCGGCGGATGCTCAAGACCAACAACCTCGTCAGAAAGATGCATGCTTGCGAGACGATGGGTGCTACGACCGTTATCTGTACTGACAAGACGGGCACGCTGACGCAGAACAAAATGCAGGTCTATGAGAGCCGTTTCTTCGGGATGCCTTCGGGATGCCTTCGGGATGATGCTGTGGCCGAGGGAATGGCCGTCAACTCCACGGCCTCGCTGGATTTCTCCGACCCGAAGTCGCCCCAGGTGCTGGGCAACCCTACTGAGGGTGCTCTCCTGCTGTGGCTCGACCAGCAGGGCGTGGACTACCGCCAGTTGCGCGAGGCTGCTTCCATCGACGAGGAACTGCCCTTCTCCACAGAGCGCAAATATATGGCTACTGTCGTCCGCTCGCCTCGGCTCGGAGGGCAGCGCGTGCTCTACGTCAAGGGTGCGCCCGAGATCGTGCTCTCGCTCTGTGCCCAGACGGCAGGAGACGTGGCGCGCGAGACCATCGATGGCTGGCTGGCTGGCTATCAAGGCCAGGCCATGCGTACGCTGGGCTTTGCCTCGTTGCCACTCAAGGACGACGAGGAGGCCATCGCCGAGGGCAAGGTGGTGGCGAAGGGCCTTACCTTCCAAGGCATTGTGGCTATCAGCGACCCCGTGAGGGCCGATGTGCCGGCAGCAGTAGAGAAATGTATGGAGGCGGGCATCTTGATCAAAATCGTCACGGGCGACACGCCAGGAACGGCCAAGGAGATAGGGCGCCAGATAGGTCTCTGGACTCCGCAGGACGGAGACAGGGAAATCATCACCGGACCGGAGTTTGCAGCCCTCTCGGACGAGGAACTTACTCGCCGTGTGATGGACTTGAAAATCATTGCCCGGGCGCGCCCCATGGACAAAAAACGGCTCGTAGAGGCGCTGCAGAAACTCGACCAGGTCGTGGCCGTGACGGGCGACGGAACCAATGACGCACCTGCCCTCAAGGCGGCCCACGTCGGACTATCGATGGGCGACGGAACGGCCGTGGCCAAGGAGGCGAGCGACATCACGATCATCGACAACTCGTTCTCTTCCATCGGCAAGGCCGTGATGTGGGGACGCTCGCTCTACAAGAACATCCAGCGCTTCCTGCTCTTCCAGCTCACGGTCAATGTGGCGGCGTGCTTCATCGTCCTGAGCGGAGCCTTCATGGGCACGCAGAGCCCGCTCACGGTCACGCAGATGCTATGGGTGAACCTCATCATGGACACCTTTGCCGCCATGGCTCTGGCTTCGCTGCCGCCCTCGGAGCGCGTGATGCGGGACAAGCCGCGAGACCGCAAGGCCTTCATCCTCACCCGCGCGATGTATGAAAATGTCCTGGGTGTGGGCGGCTGCTTCTTCGTCTTGCTCTTTGTGCTGCTCTATATTTTCGAGCACGCCGGCATCACGAGTCTCATGGACTTGCTCCACGTGCGCCTCGGAGCGTCCGACGGACTAACCCGCTACGAGGAGACGCTCTTCTTCACCATCTTCGTGATGACCCATTTCTTCTATCTCTTCTGTTCCAGGGCCTTCGAGACGGGACGCAGCGCCCTCCATTTCAAGGGCTGCAAGGGACTGCTGCTGATCGTGGCCATCATCTTCATTGGACAGATAGCCATGGTAGAACTGCCGGGAATACAGCATTTCTTCAACGTCTGCGACCTCAAAGTGGCGGACTGGGCCATCATCATCCTGGGCTCTTCCCTCGTCCTGTGGGTGCGGGAGGGCTGGAACTGGCTCAAGCGCTGCGTCGGCTAAGGGCGCAGAATCTGTGTGCTGGGCGGGCGCGCCTCAAACTTTTTGCGCCCGCCAGGCACAAAAACGGGGGTATCATTTTGCCATTCGACCTTATTTTTGTATTTTTGCAACCTTGAACTTTCGCGAAGGGGAAGAGCCACGCTGCTTGCTTGATCTTTCCCCCTCTGTGGCAACAATTCAACAAGGCAAAGGCTGACTATGGCAACAAACGACAAGGGACTTACCCCCATGATGCGGCAGTTTTTCTCGATGAAGGAGAAGC
>ERZ791919.2975-NODE-2975-length-11169-cov-7.879611_pt1 | contig 11169 bp, 9 predicted proteins | sample MGYA00510137_ERZ791919 | MGnify/ENA primary metagenome ERZ791919 (study PRJEB30046, sample SAMN00792059) | human gut metagenome | study: EMG produced TPA metagenomics assembly of the A metagenome-wide association study of gut microbiota in type 2...
ACAATAGACCGATTGGCAGGGTTAAATATGCGCTAAACTAATTCCGCCAACAGGTAAAGTATACATAATTGTGCAGTTATATTGATTAATGAATTTGCTTACACAAAGCTTTTACTCCCAGGAGGTCCCATGCCACACAATATGGCGGAGACCGTTTTGGTCGAATATAATTTCCACCTTTACCATTTAAAAGATTCTAAAAATCAACAATATTCGTTTACGAGTTCCCGTATATGGGAACTCTCTTTTATTTTATTTTTTGTATCTTTGCACCGTGTAACACAGATATAGAACCTTATTACCTACTTTTGAGGCGCCGTGACAGAAACAGTAATTTGTAGATCTCTACTTCCGAAAGCCAACGGAGGCGGAGACTGGGGAGTTCGTGTCCATAGCCAGAGAGCGATGCAGAGCATCTTCAGCACAGTTCAAGATGACACGATGACACGGTGACACTAGTTTTGCAACTTTTTGCCTCGTACGCGGGCAGGCAGGAACTTTCGGCTTGTTTTTTCCTGCCTGCCCGCGCGAGAGTAAATCTTCAGAAATCACTGTCATAAGTGTCACCCTGTCACCTCGAAGCGGTTACTTACGGTTCAAAAGTCAGTCACTTACGAAGCAAAAGTCAGGGACTTACGCCACGTAATCCACTGGTTTACAAACACCAGAACAAAGAAAATCTATGAGAAAGTATGAGCAACCATGAGCAAGTATGAGCAACTGTGAATTGTCCCCTCACCGTCTTCGTATCTTTGCAACGTGGTTCAGAGATACCAGGCGCTCTCAATCCCGAATAGGATAAAATCTGTGTAAATCCGTGCAATCTGTGGGACATGAAAAAGTAAAGAAGAAATCTGCGTCATCTGCGAGGCCTTAAACCCAGCCCGCATAGGGCTTCAAGAAAAGACTCCGAGTGACTGCCTCCTATGTTTTAGCCTCCAGAAGAAGTGCCAAGTACGAAACAATGGTTCACAAAGCGCTTCTGCAGGAAAAAACTTCACTAGCCTCATATCCCGATACACCCTTTGGAGATTATGTCCAAGCTGTGACCTACCAAACCGATTCCGGGCATCATGCCTTCCGAAGTTCCCGGCTTCCAGCACTTCATTCAGCACAAACTTACCATACTTCTCATTCGGAGGGACAATAAGGCGAGAGGCAGACATGCCGAACACCTCCTGCATGATATACATGATACCCCCGGCAAACTTCCACAATCCCAACTCCTTTAATTCCTCCTGCACCCTATCAATAGCAGTAGAAGAAGAGCGAGCAGCAGTTGCAGAAGAGTCAGTAGCAGCAGTTGCTGAAGTCATATCCCCAATAGCATCCCGGCGGTCCCATCCCGCACAATCTGGCGAGACCTTTGATGGTCCGCCATCCTTAGAGCGTAGCGGTTCCGAGCACCGAGAAGGTGCGGTTACATCCCCGCTTCCTGAGGAAGAGGGGCTTGGGGAGAAAGTGGAGCTCCCTTTGGAAAGAGAGACGGAGGGATTCGAAAAATTTTGATAGACTTTATAAAAGTCGCAAAGAACATAGTAGTAATCCAGAAGCTGTCTTAACCCAATCCCCTCATTCATCAGATGCGAGTAGATATGAGTCAATTGGAAGATAATATTAAACTCCACTGTTGGGATTGCAATCTCCCCTTGCTCTCCCAACATTACCCGATGCGAGAACTGCTCCTCCTTCACCCTCTCATAATATTTCTGAAGCTTTCTGTTATGCCTGAAACACAACAGGAAGCTAGGCCGATAATGCACTTCAACCTCCACACCCTTATACGATGGGAACTCGATGTGGTGATAGCACGCCTTTTCATGAGGCGAGATAGAGCGGACAAAGGAGATAACCCGTTTATCTCCCCCTTCCACCCAGATATCAATATCACCAGGAGTCCGGGAATAAGGATTCGGATACATCAATGCATTTCCCTGCCCTTTCAGAATACAGGTTCTGAATCCCTTCTTCCGGAACCACTCAGAAACCTGGATGGCAGTATCGTTCAACCGAACATTTGCTTTCTCCAACATCTGGCTTTCCGCCATCCAACGGAGCAATAACTCCTTCTCCATTTCCACATGTTCAGCTGGCAGTTTCTTGATACCATCAAAGAGAATACTATATATACGAAGTATAAGCAGCTTACGAAAAAGCAACGTCAGCAACTCCTTGCGGCTCTTCAGTCGCAAGGCATCAACATTGTGAAAATCGAAGCCTACGAATATGCTGATGCCCCAGGCATCAAACATCTGTTTTTCTATTTTGCAGGGGATAGTAAAAAGGCTATCCCTTATTTCATGCTAGATAAAAAGGTATGGGAAAAACTTCAGTTATGCATCATGTCTATTGCATGATACATAACTGTTACACATCATATTTCCCTTAACTAAATAAAGATTCTGCAGGCTGTAAACTTCCAACAGAAGCATACAACATGTCCAAGTTTGTTTTTTTACTAGAGCGTTTCATCCTTAAAGGATAAGCGCCATGTTGAATCAGTAATGCATTACCTAATGCAGAAGTAGGAAACTCCGCATATTGGGGCACAAATAATCTTTTTCCATAATCGATGGACTTTAATCCCGCATCAAGACTTCCCCCTTTTTCTCCAGCCTCTATCACCAACATTGCCTGACTTAAAGCTATGAGAGTACTGTTTCTTTTCATTGCACGCGAAACCATCCATTTTGCTTGCGGATCAAATTCACTTACAACTAACACTCTGTTCCAATCCCAGTAAGGAGCAATTTCTTTTCTTACATAAAAATAACTTATGCCTTCCGGCAATACTAAAATGGTTGTGGCACCATTAGCTAAAGCAGTTTTATGAGCTATCATATCCACACCATTAGCATATCCAGACACCAGACAAAAGCCTTGACCAGAAAGTTGTGTAGCTATATCAGTTGCAATCCCCAAACCTTTATCCGATACCTTTCTGGAGCCACTGAAACCAACTTTATTTTTGGACAGCAATGCTACATTTCCTCTATAAGATAATACAGTTGGGCTATTTATCCCCAACTCATCCAATAGTGATTTGGGGTAATTATTATCCAATATAGATAAATACTGAACATCAGATAATCTATCTGAAATTTCATAATCCTGCATAAACGCCAATCTCTGTTCTTCTGTTAGACGAACAGATACTTCACGTTGAAGTTCTAAAGGAGTGGTAACCTTATTTCGTATGCTAAAGAGTAATTTATTTACTCTAGCAGATCCCATCCCCTTTACCCTCAACAAGCGAAATAGTATCTTAACAACTTCAATACCAGACCAATCCATAATCTATCTAATTATTACCTAAAGATTTTACTAAAGTCAATCCAAAAACTCGAGAGCATCCTGCATTTTTCAGCATCATTGCAACATACTGCATAGTTAGTCCAGATTTGTACAAATCATCCACAAGCAAAATGCTTTTTTCTTTTAAGTCCATCTCATCAGCTATCTGCAAATGAGAATTTAGCAATGCATCTAACTTTTCTTCCAAGCTTTCAGCATTTTTCAATTCTGATTTTTTATCCCAAGACAAAGAACTAGAAATATCAGAAAAATCGAATCCTTTTAAACCAGACACAATTTCTCTCACAAAAGTATGACTACTTGGAACCACGCAAATATAATCAGCATCTTTGAAAAAAGGAATGGAATCCAATAAGCCTTGCATTCGTTCTGTCAAAGAAGCAATTACGTTCTTGTATTCTGAGCTTTCTGGATGATACTTTGCCTGATATTCCAATTCGCCAATCTCTGTCCTTGTATTTTCGTCAATCCTATTCATTGACAGAGATAGAGACAAATCCAAACAATCACGCAAGAATACGATATCCTTATATTTGCCCATAAAAGCAAGAATATCCTCATACTCCTTTTCGTTAAAAACCATTCGGAAAGGCTTACCTGTCGTTTTACTCAAAAACAATGCAAAATTAGAACTTCCAAGTTCTTTTTTCATTAAAGGCTCTATAGTATTTCTGAAAGGTACATTAAACCAAGCAAAAGGTTTTCCACTAGAGTCTTTTCTTAAGGCATTAGCATGGGATGTGGCAAAATGGATGCGTTTGGCACTACCATCGTCTGCCATAAAAACTTTCAAGTCATCCAATTCAATTGAATGACAAGGAACACCTAAAAATTTAAAATCTCCTAGTACCATAAGCTACACCTTTTTATTTAGCAATTGCAAATATACTACTTTTACTGTTACTATCCTAGCAAACCATTTATCTTTTAGCAAACTTTATCTTTTCAGGAAATTATAAGTACTTTTCTCATGCTTCATTGTAAGCATCCAACCCCTATGACAATACAACTCCATCCCTAGTGTTTACTGGGGATACAGGGTATTTTAAGAAATTGGACTTTTCTGATTTTTAAACAGGTTTAACTAAAAGTGCCTCTGTCATCAAGGCATAATCCCTTCTTCCAACTACAATCATGTCAAAGAATCCCCTGAAGAAATCCAGTGGAGCCGTTGCCATTAGCTTGCAGGTTTCAACGAAAGTAAGGAAGGTTGCTGTGACTCTGGCACCCTGCTCACTGCTAAATCCACCGAAGTTCTTTCGGAGATTTGTGAATGGGCGGACTGCGCGTTCACAACAGTTGTTGTCTATCAAGACGCTGCCTATCTTAGTATATGCCATCAGCTCTTCCCAATGCTTGGTCATATATGTCAAGGCTTGTTGTAACTTAGCAGAGAGCTTAATCTTGTTTTTCTCAAACTGTTTCAACAGTGCCGTCGCTTGCTGATAGAGGTCGTGTAAAACTGGTAGGGATTCCTCACCTCGATGCTTGACTATCTCTTTTTCTGTGCGACCCAATACTTGATTCTCAACTTCGACCTTATATAATATACCGATCAAGTCTATGAATGCCTGTGCCAAGGAGTCCTTGTAGTCACGACTCGCCGAGACGAACAGTCTTCTAACGTGCGACCAGCAACATACATGAGTACAATCCTTCAACTTATTGAAGTAAAGGTATGCAGCATAGGCATCGGTCATCAACGTGCCCTTGAAGTCACCAAGAAACTCCTTGATAACCTCTTTCTTACGACTGCCATACAGATAATAGCAGACCTTGGTGGTCAAGTTGACAATGACCCACATATATCGTTTCTTATAATGCACCTCACCATTGGCATCCGTCACCTTGGTGTCAACCCAGGACTCATCACAATAAATCGTTGAGCCAGGTTTCAATAGCCATTGTTTGATGGTCTCCTGACAATTCTCCAAGAACTCTGCCCCATGTCGCAACCAGTTGAAAATAGTAGACTTAGACATACGCATCTTCTCATTGACCATGCGATACATCTCACGTCCACTCGTTATCGCATACTGAAAGCGATTGACAATCAAGTCTGAAAGCATGACACTCGTACTGCTGGTATGAGGAACCATGCTTGGCATGTCATACTTTGACTCATCGACAAAAGTGCAAGCACGCTGCTCTACCCCTTCATCTTTTGGCACGAAGAAAGCGAACTCGTTGCCATCCTTGTCACGTACCCAAGCATAAAGGTAGCGGTCCTGACGTGTCATACTGATTCGGTCAAACTGGTCGACAGGTCTGGTATAGCGAATGAACTCCAAACCCATAGCCTTAAGCTTGTCCTTGTCACAATCATGAACCACAAGAACTTCAGCCTTCATAGTCTTGTAGTGGTCCGGGCGTTGGCTCAAATCCTTTTTGGGATTGGTCGCCTCTGTGTCGGTAACTTCGTCTGAATCATCAGAATCGGAAGGTTGCTCACATCCATTCTCGATGTATTCCCCCTCTTCCTCATCCTTGGTCTTGCCTGTGTTTACCGACTTGTCACCAGTTTGCTTCTCATTGTTCTTGCCATGCATCTTACGCCTACGGGCTTGCAGTTCTCCAGTAAGCTTGTCAACCTGATCCTGCAAACCGGCAATCTTACGATCTGCCTCTGCCTGTAGTTCCTTCTGCTTATTACCCAAGGCAATATTGGCATCCAGAAGTGTCTGGACAGTCTGAACCAATTCCTTTATCTGATCTAGATATTGCTTACGTTCCATATCCGATAATCCATTACTTGCCGAAGAATTGTCTACCTCCAGCAAGTAATTGGAATGCATTATCATGCGCTCTATGTCTATATGTATATCTGCCATAATATGAAACGTTTGCAGATGCAAAGATAATCATATTATGAGACTCCACAAAACGCATAAAACTTATTTAACAATCTAATATTCAGTATTTTACGCTGTTTTAGAGACTTAACATTAGTCGTAATACCACCCTATGTTAGACATGTTTGCAGTATCGCAAAATATCGAAAACAGGGCTTAACAAGCCAACCTTAAAGCTTTCTACAACACTCTGAATATCATTTACTTAACTCTATTTTACCCCAAAAAAACGAATACATTTTTTCAGAAAATTAACTATCATTTTCGCCATCAAGCTGCTTCCTCATAGCATTTTAGCTCTATTGGACCTATGCTTTTTACAACAGGGCATGAAAGCATAGCCACTAGATACTTCCACTCCAACACATAAATTGGAAGGACACCTTCAAACTCTAGACGGACAAAACTCATGTTCTTGTCAAACTTCTGATAATACATCTGACACTCATTATGTTCATGTCTGATGATCTTTACTATCTTTTGATCCTTGGAAGTAAACACGTAAGCGGTGCCATCCTCTGGATCTTCGCCCAAAGAGCGTATCACTCCACAAAGCTTGTCATAACCTCCACGCATATCCTGATAGTTGGGAATATACTTATATTTTACGGCACCATTTAAGCTAAACATAAGGCTTGAAGTTTAGAGATAAAACTTTGAAGACCAGAATAGCTCAAATTATGATGCTCTATCTTCATACCATTACTAAGCCCAAGATTGACATACTTGATGACAACGGCATCCTCGGTCGGAGCTGGAGATAAACCGGCTGAAGGATTACCCTGCTTGGATGGTGTTGGAACTGCACTGGTTGAATCTGGCGCACCTGCAACAACACACTCCACAACATTTGGAACATGGAACTTCTTCTTGTACCACTTTTCAAATACATGATAAGGAACTCCATTGGATTCGAAAAATTGATTTACCGAAATGCCTGCTGGTACCGCCTCCGCTTTATAGCGTTGCCACAGGCTCTCAAGATCTTTACTACTTATTGCCATACTTATAACATTTAATGTTTAACATGGCGCAAAGGTAGCACTTATTGTTCAAACCGCCAAAATAGGGGTTGGATGCTTACGCTTCATTATTGGTGTAGTTGATGAATTACAGGAGTGATTTCTCCATGTCGTTTGGCTCACGAGTCACAGCCATCGGCTCTCCTTCAAATGGTGTCTCTGGCATCAAGTCCATCAACTTCTTCTTCATGCCTCGATGATTGGGGTATTGTCCGGCCGTCTCTTTGATATAGCGGCATACCTCCTGGCGTTTCTCCTCGGTCGCTCCATCTTGGCACGATACCGTTGCTTCTCCATAGACCGTTTTCGCTGCTCGTACCATTTGATGCGCAATAGCTTTTCTTCCCTTATCTGGATTTCAATATCTCTGAATTCAGGTGTATTCATCACCTCTGCCTTCAGATGCTTCTTGATGACTATTGTCAGATAGCGTCACCATGCCTCCTTGTTCTCTTCGTTAACGAATGGCGGGCATTGCTCTCCGTAGAAGGTGTGTCAGGTGAATGGCTCGAAATCGAGGTGCCAGAGGAATGATTTGTGTTGGGTGATATTATCCATTGAGTATATCATTATGTAGTTTTCCGAAAGCACGATGCTGTTTATTCATGAAATCATTTTCAAATATGTCTGCTCTAATTTGTTGGATAACAGCATTTGCAACAAGATTGGTCGTTTTTGTTTGTTTTTTCCCTATATTACAAATGATTCGTGCCATTTCTTTTATTTTAGCAGGAGTGTATTGTCTTTTCAAATCTTCCAATCTAAGTGCTTCACATTTATGGAAGTTATATCTGTCTCGCAAAAAGAATAAGTCGATTTCCTTTTCATAATCAGAATCCATACTTGTATCTATATCAAGCATATAGTCATTTTGATGCTTCAAAAAACCAACATTTTTCACAATGCCAGAAACTGGTCTTACCCAAAAATGCGCTCGGTTTTCAAAATCATATTGTTCTGATGTCGGACTAAGTTTAATTCTTTGAGCAAGATTTGCTACCAAATGCCTTTGTCCTTTTATGTGTGGACCATTGCAGGTCGGACATGAAGGTACAAAATTATATAAACTCAAAGCAACAATAGGACAACGTCCCTTATCAAGCACGTGGTCTAAGTCGAATTGTGTTCTTTTCCCTCCTTTGTATGCAAAATAATTGATGTATGACATATCACAGTAATAGCATGTATGAAGGTTGAATCCATTTTTCTTATCTGTAAAGAAGCTTACAAATGCAGAACGCATAGCATTGTATTTATGCCCTTTACTATTTGTTTCTTTTGCCTCATAGCTGAATAAGACTTTTAGGTCATCATGCAACTCTACTCCTTTTTTATAACCCAAATCAGTATATCTTTCATAAATGTTAGCCAATTTATCAAAAGATAGAATCATAATCTTCTTCATTTGAGTAGGAAGAAGCGTTTTAAATGTTGGATCAATACCATATAGTTTTTTGCGCAGTCTTACCCATTCTTTCTGGCGGTCTGTTTCATTGTCAAGTAAAGCTACAAAACTTTGTTCCAACATCTTTCGATGTTCACCATCACCATAATTCATTTTTATCATTGCCCAATCCTCCCATTTCTATAGCTTTCAAGAATCTTCATAACTCTTGACAGAGATGAATGAAGGTACTCATCACCAACAATGCTTGTAACATATGAAAATCTTTTCCAATCCTCCTCGCTGATTTCAACATGTTCATTTCCTGCAATATGATTGTATGTGCAGAATATTTCCTCGACTTGTTTTTGTGCAATCTTGCCCATGGAATATTCCATAAAGAAGTTTTGGCCTAACATCTCTTGAATATTGGCACAGAAAGTTTCCCCTACAACATCCTCATTTGTTCTCGATAGCGCAAGCACATTGCTCTTAGGTAAATCACTCAAAACAAAAGGAGAATGAGTAACCAATAATATGTTTATACCTTCTATATATTCAATATGAATACTTTTCAACGCTTCAACGATAAGGAAAAGAAAACGACGTTGAAGGTCTGGATGAAAATACAACTCAATTTCATCAAATATCACGTTGATATACTTGTATTTTAGCAGAGGTTGGTTCGCCACCACATCAACTTCGTTATAATGAACAGAGTTGATATTTACAACATGATAGACAAAATTGCTGATAATGTATGCTATTTGCCGCTCTCCAGAACTTAGGCTCCAGAACGGAATAATATTTTGTTCATTATAGTTGCCATTCTCGTCAATATTTTCACGTTTTACAATTTGAAATTCTATATCAAATATGGGAGGTGGCAAAAAATCTGCTAATTCTCTATGTGGTAACCCGTTAAATTGGTTATAATCATCAATGAAAGTCTTTGCTTTTTCTTCTATATCTTTAAGTTTATATACTTGCCTACCATCATCATAGATTTCGCTTTCAAGATACATAAGAGTACGCCTTAGCTTCATAGTTATATGGGAATAATCATATAACAACTCATCTATGTGATGATGCAGTAAGTCCAAACTACAGTTGGCTTTGCGTAGGTTACTAAGGATTTTATTATACTTCTTGTAGTTTTTTCCTATCTTAAGAATTTTATAGACAACATATCGACAAGCTAGCTTGTGCTTGGCTCCATTGGTATCTATTCCTTCCATATCTACCAAATAGTTAACAATTTCATTGCTAATCCTTTCAAAGTCTCTATATAAACGACTGCGGATTCCAAACAGTCCTTTTTCTATCATCCAATCTCTCGTCCAAATATAATTCTCATCACGTAAACCATTCAGGGATAAAGCTACAATAACATGGTTTTTGTTTATGATTCTGAATGGATAATAGCTGGCATTTTCGTTATTGTCCTCTTTATAGAAGAGCATAGACAGTAATCTTTCTTTGGCTAGTCTGTTCTCTTTTGGAGCATTAATAACGCCATTCATTCGCATAGGGTTTAGTACTAAAGGCATTTGGTAACCATCGTTTTTATGGAACAGTCCTGTCAACCAACACCTTAGATATGGATATTTCAGATAATTCTGCTTAGGACGAATCTTATCTATACGCCCCTCGTTGGTATATTCTTCCCAATAGTCACTTGGATTGTATGCGTAAAGGGAATAGTTACAAACAATAGTATAGAAAAGTTCTGCAAGTTTCCTCATGCTTTGTGTCCTTCGAGACAACAAGTTATTTACATTGTTATTTCGTACATCAAGTAAAACTTCCTTATTACTCATATGATACTCTATCCTATCTTGTGCAACTCCATTACCATTGTAAACTCTGTAATGTACTAATTGTATCTTTCTTCCTTCAACATCTATTCTCTTAATCTCATGACCTTGCAAAAAGAGAATACTTCCATATACATATTCTATGTAATGTACATGTTCTGCAGCTGCATATTGAGGTTTTTCTCCAAGGAAGGCAGTGGCAATATTATTCAAAGTTCTTACCATCATATCAAGGATTGAACTCTTGCCACTTCCATTTTCGCCAACAATGGCACTAATGCTTACACTTATACTGCCAGAATCATACAGCATGGTGTCTTCAGTAAAACCATTGGGTATAACGACCGTTCGTCCATCTTCAGATATTGATGCCTTATTATAAAAGGTGTACCATCTGCTTTCCTTGGCTAAGGAACGTTGCATACGACTAACATAATGAAGTTCCCCTCCTACAGGATAGGTTGGTCGCAAACATTTGAATGCGAGAATTCTAAAAATTGATTTTGGCATAGGTCAAATTATATATGATTAATCTTCAATATCCCAAACTTTGGAGGTAAACTTAGTATTCCACTCATCCATTTTTGAGTTCTCAATAGAATTTGCATCCTTGAATCTGCGCATACCATTCGAATACAGGTTTAACATCATTAGGACATCACTATTTGTCGGCAACACATCAAGATCAAAAGCCTCAAAATCATTTTCAGGCTTGAATTCTTTTATCAATAGTTCGTTAATAATTCAATAATGTGCTAAGCAGCTATACGCTGTAAGCA
>ERZ791919.2981-NODE-2981-length-11141-cov-8.579289_pt1 | contig 11141 bp, 12 predicted proteins | sample MGYA00510137_ERZ791919 | MGnify/ENA primary metagenome ERZ791919 (study PRJEB30046, sample SAMN00792059) | human gut metagenome | study: EMG produced TPA metagenomics assembly of the A metagenome-wide association study of gut microbiota in type 2...
GAAAAACCTACGGTGTGGGCGCGGGAAGAGAAAAAAAAGCAGGAAAACCCATCATGGAAGCTTATCGTAAGGTTGCGGAGAGAAAAGTGGGCGCGGAGAGAAATTGGCAGGCGGAAAAACCCACGACGTGGGCGCGGGAAGAGAAAAAAAAGCAGGAAAACCTGTGGGAAGGGAGACAGGAATGCTGATAATGCTGTTGGTTTATTTATGAGAGATTTATCGGTATTTTCTGAATCGACCCAAGTACTTCAATTTAAGTTAAAAGGGAGTTTATTCGTGTTTGACAGGAGTTTCGTTATAGATTGTTTATTACTATGATTTTTACTAATTGTTATAAATACCATATTGTGAATATATTCACAATGTGGTATAATTTACATAAAGAAAGATATTATATCTTCAGGTAATGACAGAAAGGAGGAATAATAATTTAGTTAGGAAGATTATAATAATCTTTATAAATACGGACGATTAGGAGAAAATTATGTATAACGATATGAATCAAAATCAATATCCAAATCAGGGTCAATTTCAAAATCAATACCAATATCAATATCCGCAGCAACCACCGGAGTCACCGGGGTTTGGAGTTGCATCTATGGTATTAGGAATTATATCATTGTGCTTATCTTGTTGTGCATATTTTATTTCAATACCATGCGCAATAGTTGGAATTATATTGGGGTTGATAGGCCTGAAAAAACAGGCAGGTCGGGGAATGGCGACGGCAGGTCTTGTATGTAGTATTATATCATTTATTCCCGCGATTATTCTTATATCAACTGGAGCATCAATAGTTTCGTCGTTAAAAAATTTTTGATGTAACATTTATGGAGTATAGTTGTATTGTTTAATCAAATAAAATGAAAATATCAATTAAGAACTATTTGTTATTTGCTCTATTTTTATGCGTAGTGATTGCGACTCTGCTTATTAAGATATATGATATTGATTTGGTGAAAATCATACCAGCACATTGTATATTATATGATAATTATGGGTTTTATTGTACTGGGTGTGGAGGAACGCGTGCATGTATGGCTCTGATCCATGGTAATTATATAGAGAGTATTCGTTATTACCCTGCAATTATTTATTTAGTGGGATTATTTATCTATTATTTTGTTATGAATATAATTTGTCTAGCTAAAAACATGCATAAAATGATTGTGAAGCCTATACATTTTTATATTTTAATTAATTTCTCCCAGCTCAAATCTTCTTTTCCAAAATGTCCATAATTTGTTGTTTTTCTATAAATCGGTTTTTTCAAGTCTAAATATTCAATTATCCCTCTTGGCGTTAAATCAAATTTAGATTTTATTTTGTCTACAATTTCTTCTTCTGGTATTGTATTAGTTCCAAATGTATCTATATATATTGAAACAGGTTTTGCAACACCTATACTATATGCAAATTGAATTTCGCATTTTTTAGCATATCCATTTGCAACTATATTTTTAGCTAAAAATCTTGCCATATATGCTGCTGATCTATCTACTTTAGTAGCATCCTTTCCAGAAAAAGCTCCTCCGCCATGTCTTGCATAGCCTCCATATGTGTCTACAATGATTTTTCTTCCTGTTAATCCACTATCTCCCAATGGTCCTCCTATTACAAATCTTCCTGTCGGATTTATATAATATTTTGTTTTCTCATCTAATAATTCTTTTGGTACTATTTCTTTTATAACTTTATCTTTTATATCTTTTTTTAGTACATCTAAATCGACATCTGAATCATGTTGAGTAGAAATTACTATAGTATCTACTCTAACTGGTTTACCATCATTATATTCTATAGTAACTTGAACTTTACCATCAGGTCTTAAATAAGAAATTATTTTTTGTTTTCTTACTTCTGATAATCTTTTAGCTAATCTATGTGCTAATGAAATTGGTAGTGGCATTAATTCTTTAGTTTCATCACAGGCAAATCCAAACATAAGACCCTGGTCTCCAGCTCCTTCTGATTCAATGCCTTCTCCTTTTTTAGTTTCTAATGATTTATCAACTCCTAAAGCTATATCAGGAGATTGTTTTGATAAGCTTATAATAATTTTACATGTTCTATAATCAATATCAATTTCACTATTATCATATCCTACTTCTTTTATTGCTTGTCTTACAACTTTTTCAATATCAACTTCTGCCTTTGAAGTTATTTCTCCTGTTATGAATATTTCTCCTTTTCCTGCTACCGTTTCACAAGCTACTCTTGAGTTTTCATCCTTTTCTAAAAAACTGTCTAAAATACTATCTGATATATAATCACATAATTTATCTGGATGTCCCTCTGTTACACTTTCTGATGTGAATAGTCTTTTCATTTTGATTTATTCCTTTCTATTTTTAATTCTTAAAGTATTTTTCCTCCGTCCCAGAACAATGTCTCCTACATAAAATACTGCAGATTGTCCCGGCGTAATTGCCCTTTGAGGCTCTAAGAAGTTAACTATTATATTGTTTCCTTCTTGTAATATTTTTGCTTTTGCTTGTTTCGATGAATATCTCGTCTTTACTTCTACTTCCATTTCTTCCTTTATTTCATCTACTAAAAGCAAATTAATATCTGTTACAGTAATTTCTTTTTTGTATAGTTCTTTTTCTTCTCCAACAATTACTTCATTTTTGTTTTTGTTAAATCCTAATACAAATAGTGGAACCTTATATGATATTCCTAAACCTTTTCGTTGTCCTATTGTATAATTATATAATCCTGTATGTTTTCCTAAAACCTCTCCTTTGATATTTACAATATTCCCCTTTTTTGGTTTTATATCTGAATTATTTTCTAAGAATTTTTTATAGTTTCCATCTGGTACAAAGCATATGTCTTCACTATCTGGTTTATTTGCTACTTTTAGATTGTTTTCTCTTGCGATTTCTCTTATTTTCTCTTTGCTTTCAAAGTCAGATAGTGGAAATACTATATGTTCTATTAGTTCTTTTGGCATATTCCATAAAACATAGCTTTGATCTTTTTTACCTGCTTTTGATTTTTTTAATACCCATCTTTGATATTCTTTACTGTATTCTGTTTTAGCATAATGCCCTGTTGCAATATAATTACATCCTAATTCTTTTGCCTTTTCCCACATAATTCCAAATTTCATATATTTATTACATTCTATACAAGGATTTGGAGTTTTGCAATTTGCATAACAGTTTATAAAATCATTTATAACATAATTTTTAAATTCTTCTTTACAATTATATGTAAAGTGTGGTACTCCTATTTGATTACATACATTTTTTGCATCTATATATGTATTTATATTACAACAGCTACTTCCAACAAATAATTCTAATGTAGTTCCTATTACTTCATAACCTTTTTCTTTTAAAAGTAAAGCAGATACACTGCTATCTACTCCACCGCTCATGCCTAATAATACTTTTTTATTTTCCATTTTTATTTCCTTTTCTTTTTATTTTAATGGCATTCATCTATTGAACCTTTGCCTAGATTTTGATTTTTATTTAACATATCTTCTACTGTATGCCATGCAAGAAGTGCACATTTTACTCTAGCTGGCATGTTTGATACATTTCTAAAAGCAATGGCATCTTCTAATTTTTTTAATTCTTCTTCACTACTTGTCTCTCTTTTTATCATTTCAATAAATGTCTTTATTATTTCTTTTGCTTCTTTTATTGTTTTTCCTTTTAATGTGTCTATCATAATAGATGTAGAAGCTTGAGAAATTGCACATCCATGTCCAGAAAAAGCCATATCTTCAATTACATCTCCATTTACTTTTAATTCTAATGTAATTTCGTCTCCACAATTTGGATTGTGCCCTATTTCACAATAATCTGCATTTTCCAATTTCTTTTTGTTATATGAATTCATACTGTGTTCCATTATTAATTCATTATAAACTTCTGTTAAGTCATCCATTTAATTTTTACCTTTCTTTATAAATCAATTGTTTATATATTTTTTAAACATATTATAAGCTTTATTCAAAGCTATTACAAGCTTGTCTACATCTTCTTTTGTGTTGTATATATAAAAACTTGCTCTACATGTTGAATCTATTCCCATACTTCTTAAAAGTGGTTGTGCACAATGATTTCCAGAACGAACACATACATTTTCCGAGTCTAAAATACTTGCTACATCATGAGGATGTACACCTTTTATATTAAATGATATAACACTTGAATGTTTTTCTTCATTTGGCGTTAAATATAATGTTAAATATTCTAATTTTGACAATTCTTGCCTTGCATAAGAAGTTACTTCTTTCTCTATTTCTTGTATTTTATTGTAGCCTATATTTTTTATATAATCAATTGCTGCACCTAAGCCAATTACTCCCTCTACATTTTGCGTTCCTGCTTCAAATTTATTTGGAAGCGGTGCAAATGTAGTCTCTTGTTCATAAACATATTCAATCATATCTCCACCCATTAAAAAAGGATTCATCTTGTTTAATATTTCTCTCTTTCCATATAAGATGCCTATTCCAAGTGGCGCTAGCATTTTATGTCCTGAAAACACAAAAAAATCTGCATCCAATTTTTGTACATCTATTTCCATGTGTGGAATACTTTGAGAACCGTCAACAACAACAATTGCGCCTTTTTTGTGTGCATATTTTATTATTTTTTCTATATTGTTTATCGTTCCTAAAACATTTGATACATGTGTTATTCCTACTATTTTTGTTTTATCTGTTATTTTAGTTTCTATCTCTTCATCTGATATCTCAAAATTATCATTAATATACATATAATTTAATTTACTTTCAGTTTTTTTGGCAACCATTTGCCAGGGAACTAAGTTAGAATGATGTTCCATTATAGATAGTACTATTTCATCATCTTTTTTTAGATTATCTAATCCATATGAATATGCAATTAGATTTAAGCTCTCACTTGCATTTTTAGAAAAAATAATTTCTTCTCTATGTTTTGCATTTATAAATTTCGCAATTTTATCTCTGGTATTCTCATATATTTCAGTGGCTTCAATACTTAATCCATATGCTCCTCTATGAGGATTAGCGTTTTCATTTTTATAAAATTTTTCAATTGCTTCTAACACACTTGTTGGTTTTTGTGTTGTAGCTCCACTGTCTAAATAAGCAATATCTTTATTTTCAAATATTGGAAAGTCTTTTTTAAAATTATTAACACTCATTGCTAATCTAACCTTTCATCAATTTCTTTTATTATATTTTGTTTTACTTCTTCATCTAAAATTCTTTCAATCGTTTTATTAAAATTTGCTCTTACTATTAATTTTACTGCTTCTTTGTAACTTAATCCTCTTGTCATTATATAAAATAATTGTTCTTTATCTACTTTTCCAGAAGCGGTTGAATGATTCCCTTCAACATCATCTTCTGTACATAAAAGCATTGGAAGTGCAAGTGATTTAGCTTTTTCAGAAAGTAACATACAAAATTCATTTTCATTTCCTTTTGCTTTTTTACATCCTTTTTTGAAATCAATTGTCCCTTTAAAATTTTTCTTTGCATTTTCTTTTAAAGCTTCTTGAACATCAATATCTACAAAAGATTTTTGCCCCCTTAATTCTGCAATATAATTAATATCTTTTATTTGATTTTCCGAACCTAAATATATTGTTTTTAAATCATTTTTTGCACTTTTTCCTATAATATTAGAATAATAATTTTGAATACTATTTTTTCCACCTATATCAATTATAGTATAATTTAAATCTGAATTATCTTCTAATATATTTTCCATAGCTTCAAAATGTTCTGAATTACTATTTAGCAAATTAATAACTGTTATATTTAGTTTTGCATTTTCCTTAGCAAATACTTTAATTACTCCATTATGAAAACATTCTTTATTTGTTGATGACTTATATTCAATAATAATATTTGCATTACCTGTAGCACAAATATCTATTTGATTAACTAATTGTAAGTTATCATCATCAAAATCATAAGTTACTTTAATATTATCATTTTCTTTAACATTTATTGCTATTTGACTATTAGCTTTATAAAAAACATTTTCTTCTAGTTCTTCTGACAAGCCATAATTTAAATGTTGTTTATTAATATCTTTATTAAACGATTCTGTACCTGTTACCATCACATTTTGAAACATCTCTAGCTTTTCTGGAATAACAACATTTTCTAATTTTATATTATTAATCAAAAAATTTCTAGAAGTTCTAACTGGTGTTTCATTCAATTTTAATTTTTCCATGCATTCTCCTTTTCTGAGACAACAGGGACAGGTCTTGTTTGTCTCATATTTTTGTCATATTTTGTTGTTTTTTGTTCTTTTTATATATTTTCATTATTTGACTTTTTTCGACAATTTTATGAGACAAACAAGACCTGTCCCTGTTGTCTCATCCGATTGCTCCTTCTAATTCCAAGTTTATTAAATTGTTCATTTCTACCGCATATTCAACTGGTAATTCCTTTGATATTGGTGATGCAAATCCTCTTACTATCATTGCTTTTGCATCTTCTTCTGATAAACCTCTTGTCATTAAGTAAAATATTTCTTTATCACTTATTTTTCCAATTTTAGCTTCATGTGAAAATTCAACTTCGTCTGTTCTAATGTCATTTACTGGTATTGTATCTGATCTTGATATATCATCTAGCATTAAAGATTCACAAGATACACTACATTTTGAATTTTGAGCTTGTGGGTTTATTCTTACTAGAGAACGATACGTACATGCTCCTCCATCTTTTGATATTGATTTTGAGTTTATAACAGATGATGTGTTTTTTGCATTATGAATTACTTTAAATCCTGTGTCTAGATTTTGTCCTCCTCCTGCAAATGTAATCCCTGTGTATTCTGTCTTTGCTCCTTCTCCGTTTAAAATACTCATTGGATATAACATTGATACCTTTGATCCAAATGACCCCGTTACCCAATCTACTTGAGCATTTTTTCCTACTAATGCTTTTTTTGTGTTTAAATTCATCATGTTTTTTGACCAATTTTCTATTGTTGAATATCTTAGATATGCATCGTCTTTTACATATAATTCAACACATCCTGCATGTAAATTTACTTTATTATATTTAGGTGCTGAACAGCCCTCTATAAAATGCAATTTTGCACCTTTTTCTACTATAATTAATGTATGTTCAAATTGACCTGATTCTGGTGAATTTAATCTGAAATAAGACTGTAATGGAATATCTAATTTTACATTTTCTGGTACATATACAAATGAACCTCCTGACCATACAGCTGCATGTAATGCAACAAATTTATGGTCATTTATCGGAACACATTTCATAAAATGTTCCTTTACTATTTCAGGATATTCTCTTACAGCTGTTTCCATATCTGTATAAATAACTCCTTGTTTAATTAATTCTTCTTTTATACTATGATATACTACTTCTGAATCATATTGGGCTCCAATACCTGCTAGTGATTTTTTCTCTGCCTCTGGAATTCCTAGTTGATCAAAAGTATTTTTTATATCTTCTGGTACTTCATCCCAGCTTGAATTTAATTTTGATTTTGGTTTTACATATGTTGCAATTTCTTCCATATTTAATTCTGATAAATCTGGTCCCCATGTTGGAAGTTGCAATTTTTTATATGTTTCTAATGCTTTTAATCTAATTTCTAACATCCATTCTGGTTCGTTTTTTTGTTTTGAAATTTCTTTTACTATTTCTTCATTTATTCCTTTTTCCATTTTAAAATCATAATTATCTTCATTTTTGATATCATAGATATTTCTATTTATATCTTCTACTTTAGTTTTCATTTTTATATTTACCATATCCTTCTTTTTCAATTTCTTCAGCAAGTTCTGATGAACCTGTTTTTACAATTTTTCCGTCTACTAAAATATGAACATAGTCGACTTTTAAATTTTGTAAAATACGTGTATTGTGAGTTATTATTAAAACTGCATTTTCCTCATTTTTATATAAGTTAATTCCTTTTGATACTGTTCTTATTGCATCTACATCAAGCCCAGAATCTGTTTCATCTAATATTACTAATTTTGGATTTAATACTAACAATTGTAAAATTTCATTTTTCTTTTTTTCCCCTCCAGAAAAACCTACATTTAAATCTCTATTTATTAGATTAGGATTCATATTTAATTCTTCAATATATTTTTTCACTTCTTCTTTTAATTGAAATACTTTTACTGGCTTATCTTCAATTTTATTCTTTGCATATTTCAAAAAATTCATGGTTGAAATTCCTGGTATTTCTTCAGGTGATTGAAATGACATAAAAATACCTTTTTTAGCAATTTTATCTGTTGATAAATCGTTTATGTTTTCTCCTTCAAATTCAATTTCTCCGCTTACCTTTTTATATTCCGGACTATTAAAAATAACACTTGCTGTTGTGGATTTTCCAGCTCCATTTGGTCCCATTATTACATGGACTTCTCCTTTGTTTATGGTTAAATTTAATCCTTTTAATATTTCTTTTGTTTCAGCATTTGCATATAAATTTTTTATTTGTAACAATTCTTTACTCATCTATATTTTCCTCTCTTTTTAAATTCAAAATTTTTCTATTACAACATCTACATTTTTCTTCATTGATGTCATAATTGCAATTTAAATTGTATACACCTAATATCTTGTATACATATTTCGTTAGCATATTTAAAGTATTATCATTCATGACAGCTTTTAATCTAATTGCTTCTTCTTTTGCTTCTTCTTTTGAAATTTCTAGTATTTCTGTTAAAAACACATAAACAATATCATAAGCTTCAAGAACTTTTTTGGCTAATGCCTCTCCTTTGTTTGTTAACCTGATTTCTCCATATGCTTCATATTCAAGCATTTCATTTGCTTTTAAATTTTTAATTGCTTTATTTACGCTTGGCTTTGTGCAATTCATTCTGTTTGCAATTGTTGTAACTTTTATGTCTTGTCCTTGTTTCTTTAGGACATATATTGTTTTTAAATATTCTTCTAATGAACTTGATATCATGTACCTTCTCCTTTTGTTAGTTTCGGCTAACATTATACTTCCATTTATTGAATTTGTCAAGTATCCTTGTAAAATCGTTTCTATGATTTTTCTTTAAATATTTGACAAATAAAAAAGTAAAAGTAGCATATTAAAGTACTACTTCTACTATTATTCATGTACCTATTTAATTATATCTTTTATAACTTCTCCTGCCATAATTAATCCTGCAACAGATGGCACAAAAGATATACTACCCGGAACTTGATTTCTCGCAGTGCATTTTCTTGCAGTTCCAGGAGGACATATACAATTTGTTTTGCAACTACACTCTGCTGATTCATCTGGTTTTATCGGTTCTTCCTTTGAGTATACTACTTTTAAACTTTTAATATTTCTTGCTCTTAATTCTTTTCTCATGACTTTTGCCAAAGGACATACACTAGTTTTATAAATATCTGTTACTTCAAATCTTGTTGGATCTAATTTATTACCTGTTCCCATACTTGATATTATAGGAATATTTAACTTGTTTGCCCTTACTACTAATTCTATTTTTGCTGTAACAGTATCTACTGCATCCACTATATAAGAAACATCTTTATCTAACAACTCTTTACTTTCCGGCATAAAAAATTCCTGATAAATTTCAACATTAGCATTTGGATTAATTTCTAAAATTCTTTCTTTTGCTACTTCTACTTTATATTTACCTATTGTCTTTCTTGTTGCTATTATTTGTCTATTTAAATTAGTTAAGCAAATTTTATCATCATCTATTAATATAAAATTACCTATTCCAGCTCTTGCTAATCCCTCTACTACAAAAGAGCCTACTCCTCCTATTCCAAATACAGCAACTTTTGCATCTTTTAATTTTTCTATTCCTTCTTGTCCTATTAATAATTCTGTTCTTGAAAATTGATTCAACATTTTATTTTCCCTTTCTTTTTTTAATTTTTGCAATAAAAAATCCCTCATATTGCTCATTTGGTTTAACACATAAGCATCCCTTTATTTTGCTTGGAAGTAATGGTAATTGCTCCATTCCTTCAATTTTTATTGGTACAATTTCTAGATTATTATTTAAAACTTGATTTACTATATCTTCATTTTCTTCTTGTAAAATAGAACAAGTAGAATATACCATTTCTTTTCCAGGTTTTAAAACATCAATCGCTTTTTTTAATAATTTTATTTGTGCTTTTTTTGATTTATCAATTAATTGCTTAGTAAAAGTTTTTTTTAGATTTGGATTTTTGCTACTTAATGTTCCACTTCCACTACAAGGAGCATCTAACAATATTTGATCAAATGAAAAAAATGAATCTATATTTCGCGCATCAACTACCATAACATAAACACATGATGCACCTTGTTTTTCTATATTATACTTTAAACGTTCTGCTCTAATTGCATTCATTTCACAAGCTGTTATCCTTGCTTCATTATTAACCAAAGCTGCCATTTGAGTGGTTTTCCCTCCTGGTGCTGCAGCCATATCCAAAATATCGGTTTCTTTCTCTGGCTTCAACATAATTGGTGGTAACATAGAAGATAGACTTTGAAGATAAATTTTTCCATCTTTATAAATATCTAATTTTTGTATTTCTTTTTCTCTTACATTTTTTATAACAAAAGCTTCTTTACTCCATGGCACTTTTTCATATTCAATATCTGCATTTTGCAGTTCATTCTCTATTTCTTCTGTATGACTTTTTAATGTATTTACACGTAAAGTTACTTTTCTTTCTTGACTATATCCATCTATAATTTCTTCTGTTAACTGATTTCCATATTGTCTTTCTAGCATTTCTTTTAAAAATACAGGTACTTTATCCTCCATATTTTGCTCCTTTTATCTTTTTGTTTATTATACTACTTTTTCTTTATATAACACAAATATTTTTTGAAATAAAGTTTTTTAATTGAATTTTTTTTAATTTTTCTATATAATATCTTTATTATTATAAATTTAGGAGAATTAATATGGAACATTGGAGTGTTGAAGATTACAAAAATTTTACGAACAATCGTAACAGAAAAAGTAAATATAGAGCAAATAAAGTATCTGTTGATGGTCATACTTTTGATAGTCAAAAAGAAGCAGATTATTATTGTGAATTAAAAATAAAATTACAAGCAAAAGAAATTAATGGCTTTTGTTTACAACCAACTTTTATATTAGCACCTGGTCTAAAATAAAAACAGCACAAAGAA
>ERZ791919.2997-NODE-2997-length-11098-cov-3.028797_pt1 | contig 11098 bp, 5 predicted proteins | sample MGYA00510137_ERZ791919 | MGnify/ENA primary metagenome ERZ791919 (study PRJEB30046, sample SAMN00792059) | human gut metagenome | study: EMG produced TPA metagenomics assembly of the A metagenome-wide association study of gut microbiota in type 2...
TTACTCGCTCTCAAGGATAAAGGCACGGAACAGGAAGACGGAAATCCTGTGGATTTTCTTCGGAATACATACGGCAAATGCCATACTGATGATAGACAGGATCAGGAACAGAACGGGGAAAGCTGCATGATATGAGTTTACTGGAAGAATCAGAAGAGGTCATCAGACTTCTTCCGGAGCTTCATGTCTTGCCCGATAAGAATATATGAGAATATACAGGAAAATGACAATAATAATGGCATATGAAGTGATTATACTCTATCATCTTCATATGCCATGGTATGATGTGGAGACATTTACTGAATATCCCTTTTTATTGCTTTTTACAATAATGGCATTATCCGGCAATCGCTTTCCGATTCTCTTTTTGGGGATATTTACGGAACAGACTCCACCATTTCAATTTCAATACGCCAAACAGTGCTTCCCCGAAGATAGAGGAGTTCATCTTGGAAGTGCCTAATACACGATTGATAAAAATAATGGGGACTTCCACGATTTTATAACCACACTTATATGCCGTAAACTTCATTTCTATCTGGAACGCATATCCTTTGAAATGGATACGATCCAAATCGATCGTCTCAAGCACCTCACGACGATAGCATTTGAAACCGGCTGTCGTATCCTGTACTTTCATTCCAGTAACAAAACGAACATATACGGAAGCATAATAGGACATCAACACACGTCCCAACGGCCAGTTCACGACATTCACACCGTTACAGTAGCGGGAACCGACTGCGACATCACCACCCTGTTCCATACAGGCCGCATATAATTTGGGAAGATCATTCGGGTTATGACTGAAGTCTGCATCCATTTCGAATATAAAATCATATTTATGTTCTATTGCCCATTTAAATCCGCAGATATAAGCCGTACCCAATCCTAACTTACCTTTACGTTCCACCATGAAAAGGCGTTCGGGGAACTCTTTTTGCAACCGTTTTACAATCCCTGCCGTACCATCGGGCGATCCATCATCTATAATCAAAATATGAAATTCTTTCTCCAACCCAAATACAACCCGAATAATATTTTCTATATTCTCCTTTTCGTTATACGTGGGAATAATAACAATACTGTCTGACATAATCCACTGTTTAATTGAAAAATGAGAATTGAGAATTGAAAATGAGAAGATCCTGCTCATTTCAATTGACAACCCAAGCGCGAAGGTAGATATTTTCATTGGTTTTAGGAAGATTATTGTAACATTTTCCGTAATTTTGCGCATATATAATTATCAATTTTCAATTCATCCGTTGGAGGTACAAGATTTACTAAAACAATATGCCGCCCATCCGCAAGTGGCGGCATTAAATACCCTGTTAAAAAACAAAACGTCCCGCAATATATTTCTGAAAGGACTGAACGGTTCAGGGGCCGCAATGACAATAGCTTCTCTTTTTTCAAAAAGAAGAGGAAGTTATGTGTGTGTGTTGAATGACCTAGAGGATGCCGGCTACTTTTATCACGATCTGGTGCAACTCACAGGAGGTGACGGAATCTATTTCTTTCCTTCTGCTTACCGACGTGCTATCAAGTACGGACATGTGGATCCAGCCAACGAAATCCTGCGGACAGAAGTTCTCAGCACGCTGCAGGATCCGACTGCTCCCTTCATCATTGTCACCTATCCGGAAGCATTGGCGGAGAAAGTAATTTCACGGGAGGTCTTGAAAGAAAACACGCTGAAGATCAGTGTCGGCGAAAGGTTGGACAATATGTTTGTTTCTGACGTACTGGACGAATACGGCTTCGAGCAGGTAGATTATGTTTATGAACCAGGGCAGTATGCAATGCGCGGCAGTATCTTAGATGTGTTCTCGTTCTCGTATGAATTTCCCTATCGTATCGACTTCTTTGGAAACGAGGTAGAGACGATCCGTTCGTTCGATGTGGAAACACAGCTATCCAAAGAAAAACTGGACAGCATCTATATCGTGCCCGAAATGACAAAAGGAAACCGGACCAACTCATCCTTACTAGATTCATTGCCATCCGAGACACTGCTCGCTAGCAAAGACATGGCATGGGTAAAAGAACGTATCGGCAGTATCTGGAATGAAGAACCAATCATCGGGGACGAAGAATCGTTTGCCAACATCGAGCAACTGCGGGCCAAATTAATTACCGGAGAGGATTTTCTACATGCGGCACTTGGTTTCTGCCGGCTCCATTTTGGTACGCGGCCTATGGAAGTAGCCGATGCCACCCTGACTTTCTCAATGGAAGCACAACCGATTTATCATAAAAATTTCGATTTGGTAAGCGAGTCTTTCCATAAATATTTAGAAGACGGCTATACATTATATATACTGAGCGATGTAGAAAAGCAAGCAACCCGTATCAGGGCCATTTTTGAGGATCGGGGAGACGACATACCTTTTACCTCCGTCAACAAGACCATTCATGAAGGTTTTGCCGATGAGACCTTGCGTGTCTGCCTTTTCACGGATCACCAGTTGTTCGACCGCTTTCATAAATTCAACTTGAAAAGCGATAAAGCAAGAAGTGGAAAACTCTCTCTGTCGTTGAAGGAGTTGAACCAATTCACGACCGGCGATTATATCGTACATATCGATCATGGTGTCGGACAATTCGGCGGGCTAGTCCGTACGGAAGTAAACGGAAAAATGCAGGAAGCCATCAGGCTGATCTACCAGAACAACGACATTATATTCGTCAGCATTCACTCTCTCCATAAGCTATCCAAGTATAAAGGCAAGGACAGTGGGGAACCGCCCAAGCTGAGTAAACTCGGAACAGGGGCCTGGGAGAAGATGAAAGAACGCACCAAGTCAAAAGTAAAAGATATCGCCCGCGATTTGATTCTCCTCTACTCCAAACGAAAACAGGAAAAAGGTTTCGCTTACAGCCCAGACAGTTTCATGCAGCACGAACTGGAAGCCAGCTTTATCTACGAAGATACCCCTGACCAAATGAAAGCAACAGCCGATGTCAAAGCCGATATGGAGAACGACCGTCCGATGGACCGACTGATTTGCGGAGATGTAGGCTTCGGGAAAACGGAGGTAGCCATTCGTGCCGCTTTCAAAGCCGTTTCGGACAACAAGCAAGTTGCCGTGCTGGTCCCGACTACAGTATTAGCATTCCAGCACTATCAAACATTTTCCGAACGGTTGAAAGATTTTCCCTGCCGAATCGAATATATCAGCCGGGCACGTACGGCGAAAGAGATAAGGGAAACTTTGAAAGACTTGAAAGAAGGAAATATCAACATTATCATCGGCACCCATCGAATCGTCGGAAAAGATGTCACATTCAAAGATCTCGGTCTGCTGATTATCGACGAGGAACAGAAATTCGGCGTATCCGTCAAAGAGAAGCTACGCCAGCTGAAAGCCAACGTCGACACGCTCACCATGACCGCCACTCCGATTCCTCGTACCCTGCAATTCTCGTTGATGGGAGCCCGTGACTTGTCGAGCATCACGACTCCCCCACCCAACCGCTATCCGGTTCAAACAGAGGTAGAACGTTTTAACCCGGACATCATCCGAGAAGCCATCAATTTCGAGATGAGCCGTAACGGACAGGTTTTTTTCATCAACAATCGCATCCAAAATATTTATGAAATGGAAGCACTTGTCAAACGTGAAGTGCCGGATGCCCGTATCGCTGTCGGTCACGGGCAGATGGAACCGGAGAAGCTGGAAAAGATCATTCTGGATTTCGTCAATTACGAATACGATGTACTGATCGCCACGAGCATTGTGGAGAGTGGCATCGACGTACCGAATGCAAATACGATCATCATCAATAATGCACAACAGTTCGGATTGTCCGATCTGCATCAACTACGCGGTCGTGTCGGGCGAAGTAACCGGAAAGCCTTCTGTTATCTCCTCTCTCCACCCTTGTCAAGTCTTACGCAGGAAGCACGCCGCCGTCTGCAGGCGATCGAGAATTTTTCAGAGTTGGGAAGCGGCATCCATATCGCCATGCAGGACCTTGACATCCGGGGTGCCGGTAATATGTTAGGTGCCGAACAAAGCGGTTTCATCGCCGACTTGGGCTACGAAACGTACCAGAAAATCCTGGAAGAAGCCGTTGACGAACTGAAAGCGGAAGAATTTGCCGACCTGTATTCCAACGCTACCGAAAATCGCCCCGACACCGGTAGCGAATATGTCCGTGAAACCTATATCGAAAGCGATTTGGAACTGATGTTCCCTCCGACCTACATCCCGAATGACTCCGAACGTGTCTCCCTCTATCGTGAACTGGACAAGATGGAGGAAGAGCGTGATATACTTGCTTTTACCGAGCGTCTGAAAGACCGTTTCGGAAAAGTGCCGAAAGAAGGGAAAGAACTGATCCGTGTCGTTCGCCTTCGCCGTATGGCAAAGACGTTAGGTATGGAAAAAGTAATTCTGAAAAAAGGACAGATGAGCATTTTTCTCGTCACTAATCCCGAAAGTCCTTACTACGAAAGCGAGGCCTTCGACAAGCTGCTCGGCTTCATCCAAAAGCATCCACGCGAATGCACGCTTCGCGAACAGAACGGAAAACGCAGTATCGTGATCAAGAATGTACCAACGGTAGAGGTGGCTTGTAATTACCTGGATGAAATCGGGAAAGTACAAATACAAAAATAAATAATATGAAGAAGACAATTATAGACCTTTTCGAAAATTCGGTAAAACAATATCCCGACAATCCCTTCCTGTGGGAAAAAACCAGGGATGCCTTCGAACCGACCACTTATAAAGAAGTTCAGCAACAAGTCTACGCTGCCGGTGCCGGACTGATAGCTCTCGGAGTGATTCTCTCTGTCAATGGAATAGCTCTCGGAGTGAAGAAGGGCGACAATATGGCGCTCCTTTCGGAAGGCCGTAATGCTTGGATCATCGGCGAACTGGCCATGTTCTATGCCGGCGCGACCAACGTCCCGCTTTCCATCAAGCTCGAAGAAGCGAACGACCTGCTGTTCCGTCTTGTGCATGCCGATGTGAAATATATCCTGGTTTCCGGCAACCAACTCAAAAAGATACGGGCTATCATGGATAAATTGCCTTTAGTCGAAAAAATAATTGTGATAGACGAACTGCCGGAATATAAAGAAAAAGAAATATCCTGGTCCGAAGTATTCCGGATGGGGAAAGAATATCTGGCATCTCATTCTCTGGAAGACTTCCTTGCTGTTGGACAATCCTTACAGAATAACGACTATGCGACGATTACCTATACCTCAGGCACGACGGCCGACCCGAAAGGTGTCATCCTGACGCACCGTAACTATACGGCGAACGTGGAGCAAGCCCTATCTTGTGTCGATATCGACGATACATGGCGCACATTAATAATCCTCCCACTCGACCATTGTTTCGCGCATGTGGTCGGTTTCTATATCTTCATGTCGAAAGGAGCATCCGTAGCAACAGTACAAGTCGGACGGACAGGGCTGGAAACATTAAAGAACATTCCGGTCAACATCAAAGAGTTCAAGCCCTACTTGATCCTGAGCGTCCCGGCACTGGCCAAGAATTTCAAAAAGAATATCGAACAAGGTATCCGTGCCCAGGGCAAGAATATAACCCGTTTGTTCGACTTTGCCCTCAAAGTAGCTTACATCTATAACGGAGACGGCAGAGAAGACAAGGGACGTGGTGTCCGATTCCTGCTGAAACCGCTCGTGAGCCTGTTCGACCACATGCTTTTCACGAAAGTCCGTGAAAACTTCGGCGGACAATTGAAGTTTTTCATCGGCGGTGGCGCACTGCTCGATAAAGACTTGCAAAAGTTCTACTACGCAATCGGACTTCCTATGTACCAAGGGTACGGACTAAGCGAAGCGACTCCCGTAATTTCCACCAACGGCCCGCACCGGCATACCTTCGGCAGCAGCGGTATGTTGGTCCGTCCGCTCGACCTGAAAATATGCGATGCCGACGGAAAAGAACTCCCGGCAGGCGAAAAAGGAGAGATCGTCATACGGGGCGAGAATGTGATGGCCGGCTACTGGAAGAACCCGGTATCAACTGCCGAAACCGTACGCGACGGGTGGCTCTACACTGGGGATATGGGATATATGGGGCATGACGGTCTGCTCTACGTCCTCGGACGTTTCAAAAGTCTGCTGATCGGTAGTGACGGGGAAAAATACAGTCCGGAAGGGATCGAGGAGGCACTCGTCGAACATTCTTCCTGCATCGACCAGCTGATCCTGTATAACAACCAGAGTCCCTATACCGTTGCCCTCGTCGTCCCTAACAAAGACCGGCTGAAGAAGCATCTGACGCACCAGTATCTTGATCTTTCATCCGATAAAGGACGCGAAGAGGCAATCCGGATCATCCAATCCCAGATAGACCGTTTCCGCAAGGGAGGCGACCTGTCCGCCCTTTTCCCCGATCGCTGGCTGCCTGCAGCTTTTGCTATCCTGCCGGAGCCTTTCACCGAACAGAACGGCATGGTCAACAGCACGATGAAGATCGTCCGCGGGAAAATAGAAAAAGCATATGCCTCTCGCATCGACCATCTCTACACACCGGAAGGAAAGAACCCGGTTAATGAAGAGAATAAAAAGGCATTAAATTGCTGAAAACACAAATTGCCATATCACTCCATTAAACTAAATAATTATTTATACTAAACACCTATGTTTTGAAAAGAGGATAGAATTATTAAAACGGAACCTCATTATTGCCGGGAGCCAAGAAATCGGTACCGGCCGGTGGTATGGGCGGCATTGTTTCCATCGGGCCTGAACTATTCATATTAGAGGAGAACTCGCGAACCGGAACATCTTCGTCCACATTCATGAACTTGGCGAACTCGCTCTTGAAACGAAGACGTACATCTCCGACCGCACCGTTACGATGCTTGGCGATAATAATCTCCGCCAGACCGATCAAGGAATTACCACGTTCGTCTTCCGTTATCTTATAATATTCAGGACGGTGGATAAAACAAACCATATCCGCATCCTGTTCGATAGCACCGGATTCACGCAAGTCGGCCAACTGCGGGCGTTTTCCTTCCGCTCCTTGACGTGCCTCGACACCACGGTTCAACTGAGACAAGGCAATGATCGGAATGTTCAGTTCCTTCGCCAATCCTTTCAACGACCGTGAAATAGTACTTACTTCCTGTTCACGGCTGCCGAAGCTCATACCGCTTGCATTCATCAACTGAAGGTAGTCGATAATGATGATCTTAATACCATGCTCACGCACCAGACGACGAGCCTTCGTACGCAGTTCGAATACCGAAAGACTCGGCGTATCGTCTACATAAATCGGTGCATCATACAATTCTTTTATCTTAAAGTCCAACTGTTCCCATTCATAGTTTTCCAAACGCCCGCTCTTGATCTTCTCGCCCGGAATCTCACATACGTTCACGATCAGACGGTTGACAAGCTGGACGTTACTCATTTCAAGAGAGAACAGAGCCACCGGCGTGTTATGGTTTACCGCCATATTCTTAGCCATCGAAAGGACAAAAGCCGTCTTACCCATCGCAGGACGGGCGGCAATGATGATAAGATCGGAATTTTGCCATCCGGACGTCATTTTGTCCAATCCTTCGAAACCGGTGCGCAGACCGCTCAACCCTTCTTTTTGATTGGCAGCCTTCTCAAGCATAACCATCGCTTCCTTGATGACAGGATTGATCTGGGTAACATCTTTCTTCACATTGCGCTGAGAAATCTCAAAGAGCTTTCCTTCCGCTTCCTGCATAAGGTCTTCCACATCGATCGACTCATCAAAAGCCTTGCCCTGTATCATAGCAGTGAAGGAGATCAACTCACGCGCCAGATATTTTTGGGCGATGATACGGGCATGATATTCGATATGGGCACTACTGGCCACCTTGCTGGTCAGCTGGGAAATATAGAACGGGCCACCTACCTCTTCCAATTCGCCTCGCTTCTTCAGTTGCTCAGTGACGGTCAACATATCCACCGGACGTTGGCTGATCGCCAGATCTACGATAGCTGCATAAATTTTCTCATGTGCCTTCTCATAGAAACTCTCCGGTTTCAATATTTCACTAACGATGGAGTAAGCATCCTTTTCAAGCATCAGAGCACCTAACACCGCCTCTTCCAACTCGCGGGCTTGTGGTTGCAAACGTCCCATATCGGGTACTACAACCTGTTTCTGCCTCCCTTTTCCTCCTGTATTTTTTCCTCTTTCTGCCATTTGTTCTAATTGTTATCGGGCATCAAATGTACTACTTTTTATCCGGTTCTCCGAACCTTGCAAAAGAGAAATACGATACTCCTTTGGAGTTTGCCGGGTTATACTTTCAAATTGCTTGATAAAGTATGGAACATTACCATAGCCTGATTCGTAGGCTATTTGAGAGACACTCAAATTAGAATACGACAATAATATACAAGCATGTTCAACCCTCTTTTCCCTATCTAAATGTCAAAAGAACAGATCACATCGATTTGCCGAATCGGGAAGCATCCACCGCTTCATGTTGCTTTTTCTTATAACCGCCGAACTTCCAGACAAAAGAAACCGTTACACAACGTTGGTCGTCCAGTTTCCAGAGGCGGCTGTATTGGCCGGACTGGTTGATTTCCATCGTATGAGGCATATTGCTACGGAAGATGTTGTTACATTTCAGAATCAGAGTAGCACGATCGTCGGCAAACTGCCATTTCAATGCAGAAGACACATCATAGAGATGACCGAGATCATAGATTCCCTGCACGGCTCCGGTAACGAAATAGCCATTCAAATCCAGCTTCAAATTCGGACGAGACTTGGAAAGGGTAAACGTATTATCCATCTTGAACTGCCCGGTGTATTTCTCATTATGGAAAGACAGATCATGAAAATGGTCCAACTTCTCCTGCATACGCTGACCGGACAAAGTCACTTGGCTGTTCCAGAACTCGCCGACCCGGAAAGGAACGATCACCCCTACACCGAATTGCAACTGGTAGTCCATGTTCTCATACCGGAAAACGTTTTTCAGTTCCGAGGTATTCTGATAAGGCAACTGGGCGAAATAATCGGGCACATAGTCACAAAAAGCCAGAATCGTATATTTCTGCTTCAGGATATAAATCAACTGCCCGCTATAAGAACGGTAAGGCTTCAGGGAAGGATTGCCCAAGATAACGGAATAAGAGTTGATCGGGCTTTCCTGCGGCGTCACATCCCAATAGGACGGATAGGTTTTGTCGCTGCTTATGTCCAATTGGATGATGTGCATCGGATTGACCGTATAGCTGAGTGTCGCATTCGGGAATAAGGTCCAATCATTCCAAAGTGTGGATTTCATCCCGTTAGAGGTATAATCCGATTTAAAGTATTCAACTTTCAGAGAAGCTGTTGCAGAGAAATGCGAACCGAAATCCTTGGACACCTCCAAGAAGGCATTTCCACTATACTCTTTCTGGCGGTTATTTTCAAGTTCATCAAGAGCCGATTCATAGCCGTTACCTTTATTATATAGATAATCGATATAAGTCTTCGAAGAGGTGAAACCGCCGTGGACACCGTAATTCAGTGCCCACCCGGTTTCAAAAGTGTGGCTATGGTTAATAAATAGTGCTCCTTGTGAAATATCCTGCTTGGAATTATTCTGCATATCCGTCACTGTCGTTTCATGGCTTTGATCGACAAATGTCTGGAAGCCGGGTGAATGATAACGCGTAAAATCCGCACCCGCCATCAGTCCGGAGTTACCGTCATATTGAATACGGACATTGTGCAACGCACTGTTTCCCTCTATGTATGTACGGCTCAGGCGTTCTTCCACCGGCTGTCCGGATTTCAATGCCTGGAAGGTTGTAACGGCCGTCCGCTCAAGATCGGATTTGCCGGCCGTAAGATAGTAGGCGGCAGAGAGCCTGTCGTCATTTTTGAAAGTATAGTCCATACCTAAACGCATCGTTCCATCTATGCCGCTCCGGGTGCCACGTCCCGATTGGTTGACCTCCGTTACCTGATCTTTCAGGGTATGGAGGGCCTGGATCTCCTCTCCCATATAGTTCCGTCCCTTAGCCCCATTGGCTAAGAAATCTATATTGAAACGGGATGTGGAGTAAAGCAAGTTGCCATGGACTTTCCCCTCCGCATAATGGCGCTGCAAATAATCGACACCGGTTTCTCCTTGCAAAGTATTCCTTTCGACAGTTTCCTTATCTAATACGACATTGATCATAGCTCCTTTGATATTATACTTGGCTGGTGCATTATACATGATCTCTACGTTACATACCCGCGAAGCAGGAATTGTCTTCAGCAAACCGACTAACTGATCGACCGACATCGTGGTCAACTGCCCATTGATCACAATGCTCGGACTACCGGCTCCCAACAGTTGGACAGCATCGTCCGTACTGATCACACCGGGTATCTGTTTCACCACCTCGAACGCATTACTGACCGCCTTATCTTTCATCAATTGGGGCACGTCGTATCTCAAAGCGCCGTTTTCCACTTTGACCTGCGGACGTTCGGCTTTTACCACAACGCCTTCCAGTTCATAATCTTTTTCAGTCAGGCTTATCGTACCGGCATCAGCAGTCGAGATTTTTTTACAAACCGGCTCGTACAGCAGATGCTGGAACAACAAACGATAGTTCGGACCGGCTTCCTTGTTCAACATGAATGCCCCGAGACTATCCGTAACGACTGCATCTATATAAGTAGAATCCAATGTTTGCAACACGACAGCCACCCCGTCTACCGGTCGTTCTTCTTTATCGACCACTTTTCCATGAATCCAGTTCTGCGCTTGTAACATCCCATTACCGGCAGTAAGTAAAACCAGAGAGTAATAAAGTATTCGTTTCATTTTCATTCGTTTTTTTATCAACACTGCAAAGGAAAAGACTTCAAAGGAGAAACTATGTTATCACTCGCTTACGGAGTGTTATTTAGTATTATCGCCGAGATAAGGAGCAATAAGACCGGTAGCTTATCCGATTACCGACCCCGTTTTGTCAGCCAAACTGAGGGAAACAGGAAAATGCGATAAACCTCAACTTCCGGAGAGTCTAATATTTACGAACAATGCCGAGCGCTCATTCTAATATACTAAGAGCCTGTTTAAATTTTGCATTTGTTGGTTGTGAGAGTTGTATTGAGGATGT
>ERZ791919.3002-NODE-3002-length-11073-cov-9.685968_pt1 | contig 11073 bp, 12 predicted proteins | sample MGYA00510137_ERZ791919 | MGnify/ENA primary metagenome ERZ791919 (study PRJEB30046, sample SAMN00792059) | human gut metagenome | study: EMG produced TPA metagenomics assembly of the A metagenome-wide association study of gut microbiota in type 2...
TTATGACCGGCAGCGATGCACTGATCTACCGGCTGATCTTCAACCTGACGGAGAACGCCGTCAAGTACAACCGGCCGGGCGGCTCGGTGCAGGTTACTGTCTCAAAGGAGCCGGAAAAGCTCCTGCTCCGCGTCTCCGACACCGGCTGCGGCATCCCGGAGAAGTATCAGCAGAGCATCTTCCAGCCCTTCTTCCGGGTAGACAAGTCCCGCAGCCGGGAGTACGGCGGCGCGGGACTGGGGCTCTCTCTGGTGTGGGAGATCGCCGATCTCCACGGCGGCTCCGTTTGGGTGGAAAAAAGCTCGGACAAGGGCACGACCATCGCGGTGGAGCTGCCAACGCAACAATCAACGAAGCCCTAAAACCCTTTTATTCGTTTTTCGCCGCTTCGCTTGCCGCCCTGCGGCGTTCCTCTCTGTATGGGGCAGTCAGCCTGTTTTTGAGGTCGGTGTTGTGGGTGCGGATGAAGATGGTGGGGTCTTTCTCGTCAAAAAAGAAAAATCCTGATAAACGCTGTATTACCAACGCTTTTCAGGATTCAGAAAACACTAAATATTTATTCCCACTCGAGCGCCAGACCTTAATTTCTCGTGATAATATGCACTGACAGTACGCTTTTTATCCACACATTCCATGTATTTCACGCTATCCGTAGCGTCTTTGGAAATTCTGTAGCCATTTTGTAGCCACCGGCTACAACAGCAACCTCCGCTGGCTGATTCACCTCAAAGCCACTCGGAACTATTGAGTTCAAAATGATACATGGAGGTTTGCAATATGGAAAAATACATCTATGACAACAGCAACGGTCTTTGGTATGAACTGCAGGGAAATTACTACATCCCTTGTCTGGTTCTGCCGGACACCGAAGAACGCCCTATCGGTATCTGGGGTAGGAAGCACCTGGATTACATCAAGGAACACCGCCCTGTACTGTACACCGATCTGGTTCTCAGCGGCAAGCTGTACAGCTACCTCGCAGATATTGACACTCAGGCTCGAAATAAACTCGACCTGCTTGTAACACAGCTAGCGGAGAAAGAGGGCACAAACGACTGTCTGAAAGCGCAGGATCAGCTTGCATGGGTCAGAGCTATGAACAATATTCACAACCGTGCCGAGGAAATTGTCCTTAAAGAACTGATCTATGGGGAGGATGCGGTATGAGAATCCTTAAAGAATTCTGGTATGGCAATATCGAGCCGACCGAGTACGACACATCCTCCTGTAAGGAGTACAAGAAAATGCTGGAGTTGATTTGCAGGAACGAAGAAAAGCTCCAAGCCACCATGACGGACGAGCAGAAAGAACTGTTCTCCCGCTACACAGATGCCGTTCGTGAGCATCAAATGACAACAGATTGCCTGATATTCCAGAATGGTTTTAAATTGGGTGCCAGGATAATGTTGGAGGTCATGGAAGAATAACAATACTGACAATCAGCCGGGCGGTATGAGCTGCTCGGCTGATTCTTTGTATAGCGGCTGTAGCATTCCAATAGCGACAAAACTGATGGTTTTCTTCTATATTAGCAGGTAATGTTTCAAAAATGTTATGTTCAATAACGCTATCAAAACCAATTCTAAAAATAACATTTTGAGAATATTGCATCGTAATCGTGTTTGAATTATAATTCTGGCACACAACATTTTCGATATATTATCTAATATTTCGAAAATGTTATTGACCATTCGACATTTGAGTGCTACTATATAATCAAACAGGAAGGAGGATTTCCTATGAAGAAACAGGCCGAAGAAAGCAAGCACGATAAGTTCGTTAGGCTTGCTGAAGCCAGAACAAACAAAATCATTGATACCTTGCAGCTCCTTGGCAATTGTTCAAATACTTCAGTCTATGAATACACACAGGATGAAGTAGAGGAGATTTTCCAGGCAATCGAACAAGAACTGCGAGAAGCGAAGAAGAAATTCACAAAAGTAGAACCTGAAAAAGCAACCAGATTCTCGTTGAGCAAGCGCAAGAGGTGAGAAATATGTTCAATCTTATACAGAAGTGGAACTTCCCATCAAATAACTATGGCCAGATTTTTGGCATTGCCGATTCTGGCGTTGAAACTTTTAAGGGTACTCCCATCAAATCTTTGGCACGAGAAATCTGTCAAAACTCTCTGGACGCTGCGCTTGAAAATGGAGAACCTACCCGCATCGAATTCAAAACCTTTGAAATCGACCCTCATAAAATTCCCGACTACAGCAATTTAGAAGATGCCCTTAAGCGAGCTTTGGATTTTTGGTCGCAGCAACAATCTACCAAAGCTAAAACCTTCTTTAAGCAGGCACTGGATGTAATACATAAGTCTACTATCACTTGCTTAAGAATCAGCGACTTTAACACTTCCGGTCTTGTTGGCTCCCGTGAAGAATATAATTCTCCTTGGTGTAACTTAACAAAATCTTCAGGTGCATCCGATAAATCCGGCAGTCATGGCGGATCTTTTGGCATTGGCAAGTTTGCCCCATATGCCTGTTCTTCTCTTAGAACTGTTTTCTACAGCACCAGCGACAAAGATGGGCTTTGTGCATCTCAGGGTGTTTCCAGATTGACTTCCTTCAAAAGCAAGAAGAATGAAATCACCCAGGGAACAGGATTCTATGGTAATGATAAGAATAGCCCTATGTACAAGCAGTTTTCGTTAGATCCTGCTTACTCTCGCAGTGCCGAAAACTCTGGAACGGATATTTTTATCGCCGCTTTCAATGGCGATAAAGGATGGCAACACCAGATGGTTGCTTCCGTTTTGGATGGCTTCCTTTATGCCATTTATAACGGAACGCTGGTGGTAGATGTTGATGGAACTATTATCAGCAAGGACTCTCTCGCTGACCTGATGATTTCTCACAAAGAATACTTTAATGAGCACGCCGATGAATACTATCAGGCGCTTACAGATGAAAAATTAGCAAGAACCTTCACCAAGGAACTTACCGATGATCCTGAAACTATCGGCAAGCTCACATTGAAACTGATGATTATGCCATCTTTTAGCAGACGAGTTGCAATGATTCGTCAGACAGGCATGAAAATCAAAGACAAGGGAAACATTAACGGATTGATTCCATTTGCTGGCACACTGTTCATTGAGGGGGATGCTATCAACTCGTATCTCCGTAGCCTTGAAAACCCACAGCATCTCGAATGGGAAGTGGAACGTGCTGAAAACAAGAGCAAAGCCAAGCGCCTGCTTACTACGCTGACACGTTTCATCAAGGCATCCTTGGATGAAATGAAAAACGACGAAAGTGAAGAAGCTCTTGATCCGACCGTCGGTGAATACCTTTCTGCCAGTGACTTTGATAAGTCCCCAAATCAGGAACGTACTGAGGCATTGCAGGATAGTATTAAAGATATTAAAATCCGTGTGACCGAAGTTGCGCCTAAGCCTTCTGGAACCCAGACTGGAGAACCCGGACAAACTCTTGTAGATGATGAGGAAGGCGATATTATCGTTACCGATCTTCCCGGCGAAGGTGGTAGCGGTAGCCAAGGCCAGGGCGGACACGGTGGCAACGGCGGCGGTAGCAATCCTGGTGATGGCGGTGGCAATGTTCCTGTAGAGCACCGCAAGAAGCTATCTGCTATTTCTGCAGCCAGTGTTCGTAATGTGGTTCGTAATAAGGCCACAGGTGAATATACGATTGTATTTACCCCTGGTTCTTCTGCTACGAATGGCATTTTGGAAGTATTCATGTCGGCTGAATCTCAGAACTACGATGCTTCCATTATTGCAGCTTCTTGTTCTGAGTGCCCCGATCTGAAGTTCGATAAAAACAGAATCACAAATCTGTCTTTTACCGAAAGAAAAGCTATCAGGCTCAATATTCAGCTTGATTATCACGATTATTGTTCTTTGGAGGTGAAAGCGTATGGAAATCAAGTATAAATTATATCCGTATCCTGTTCTGTCCTCTTATTCAAACGATTATGGAACTGGTGCTTTTGATGTAGCCATTGATATTGTACGTGATGGTTACGATCTGCGTATTGATTTCCTTGCCACTCTCACTTGCCAAAGCCTTCAGGACTGTATCAAACAGGGTGTTGCAAAGTTTGTATATCACTTGGAGTGTTCGCAGACTGGCTTTCGGACTGTTGTTCAAACAGACAAAGTTAGTGAAGTATACACGTTGCTAAATAAGGCTGTGAATGGCAAACTGCAAATATGCCCGTTTATTGTAGCCGTTGATGATTTGAAAGGCTTTACTAGCCCGGATTTCCACGAGGATTATAAAGGAATTGCATTTGATATCGAAGCCGGTTGCGTGATGGCTGTAGGGAAAATGGTTACTGTAGATATTTCCAAAGATATTGATGATTTAGCAAATACACCGTCTATTTTCAATATCAGTAAAAATCCAGATGAAAATTGTAAGCAAATGCTGGTTGATATGTCTCAGCGTAAAATCATCATTAAGCTTCCGCTTAGCGATTTTTATAGCTACAAAGCCTTGAGTGCAACCCCTTTGGCGCTCCCAATTCTCAATTCTCTCACTGTTATACCTGCTCTTGTATACGTTTTGGAAGAGCTGAGAGCTTTACCAATTCAAGAGCGTAGTGAAAATTCAGACACATTGTGGTATAAGGTCCTATCAAAGGCACTGCTAACGCAATTTGATTGCGATATTGAAAGTGAAGAATTCAGCAACCAAAACTGCTTAGTTCTTGCTCAAAAATTGATAGACAATCCTGTTACAGATGCATTCACATTTTTGACAAGTAGCTTTGGTGCGGCGGGAGGTGACGAATTATGAAGCTACAATTTGTAAGCTACGATAACATTGATATTATCAAGTCTAATCTCAAAAGCTGGGTTGATAATTTTAAACAGGATTCTTCGGAATGGTTACAGGAGGAGTTTGGAAACGCATTGTTTTCTGACACAAAATTTACTGAAATACCTGATTTTAGTCTGGATATGTCAGAAGACAAACCATTTCTCACGGAAGCTGAAAATGTCAAACGCATTTACGGCCATTTCCGCTTTCTATCTGACTCGCAAGCTTCTGATGAGCGTTTGTGGGCAGGTCTGTGTCTTGGACCTTTCTGGAACTATGTAAAGTACAGATGGGACATTGACAAGAAATGCACCGTTGGCAATGTGCAGCAGCATTTTCTGTTTGGCTTTGGTGCCAGACGATCTCTAACGAGAAATGCTTTATCCAGATTGTGGTGGATTGGTCGTCTTACATACGATGAAAAGCGTTCTGACCCATGGGAACTTACAAAATTCGTATGTGAAAGCTCCGACTACATCATGCACATTCTGGAACGTAATACATCCAACAATCCGGCTATTATTCGTCCATTCCTTGGCGCAATAATAGAAGCCAAGGCACAGGGACTTCCGATTGACACAAACATTGTTGGAGAACTGGCTAAGTATCTTAACTTACTTGGTGGTATCTATATTTTGGACTGTTTACCTGAACAGCGCATTTACGATAAGATTCTGGCTAAAGCAAATGAGATTTGCAATGTTCAAGAAAAAGAAACGGCATAAAGCTAACGGGTCGCTCCTTAAAGCAAAGGAGTGACCCGTTTTTTTATTCTATTGACTTGTTCAGAATATTGATAACGCTATCAGCGATAGCTTTTGCCAGATACGGAGGTACTGCATTACCAACCTGCTGGTATTGAGAATCTTTTGTTCCTTCAAAAATGAAGCTATCAGGGAAAGTCTGTAATCTAGCTGCTTCACGGATGGAAATGGCACGATCTAGCTCAGGATGAATCCACATGGATTTACGTACATTAACAACAGTTCCAGATGGTTCGTTATATTTTAGACGCATATAGATAGTGTTTTGCGTACGGTCTGCGTTGCTATAGGTCGTTTTAAGCTCAGGATCAAGATCATGGAAATTTTCGCCCGCTTTGAGTGCCTTGAATCTCGCCATCGCTGTTTCTCTGGTAGCTGTAGTAATGTGATTATACAGTGCTCGACCTCTCAACTCTTTTTCAAGTCCTGTCGCATTTGGGTGAGCTTCCAATTCAATGTAATCTCCAGTCACTTCGGTAACGGGGATCACATCCTGAATATCTGCAATCGCATCATAGACAGTTCTATAGTTGCCTTCTGTAAATTTGATTTCAGGAGCAATATATTTGGCATTCATTTCTTTTTTGAGGCCTACGATGATGAAGCGTTCCCTTCTTTGCGGAGCACCATAATGGATTGCGTTAAGCGTATTTTCGCTTAACGTGTAGTTATAAGGCTCATTCTCCAAAATCGCTCTAATGTAATCCATTACAGGGTAAGACTTAACTACCGCAACTAAGCTACCGTTATCTTCTTTGTATTCAAAAATATGAATGTCATTGTCGGTTAACTCTTTGATTTTCATGATTGCTCGCTGCATCATGATGGAATTGCTAATTGCCAATACAGCATCATCAAAGGTATCTTTCTGGTCAATATACTGTAATATTGCCTTTGCCATTTTTGCATCGTTTTCCTGCAAAACATTGAGTTCTTCCGTTTCGGCAGTTATCTTCAAAATCTCATTGAGCTGTGCAATCAGCTTCTTCTGATACTTTTCAAGGGTAGTATCAAATTTGGCAGGGTTGATTCGATAGCGATAAAGGATATTGATGATCTTATAAAAACTCTCAGCCCATGCATATCCCATTTCTGCCCGTGCAGTTTCGAGGAAAGCAATAGAATTACTAAAATTCACACATTCGGGCAAAATCTCAATTTTATCCTCTGACAAAGGAAGTGCCATGATTCTTTCGTTATCAAGGTCTTGTTCTTCAAGGAAAAATCTATGCACCTGAGAACGTAGCATAGCAACATTTTCCATAACAAAAGCTTTCGGATTCAATTCACAGATTGCACGGACATACTCTTTTACAAGTCTGTTGTTCATGCTGATTACCGTAGTGTGTTGACGATTTGCATTCGAGAACCCCTGACATGGCGGACCGCCAATAACAATATCAACAGGTCCAACGGTATCTTGCAATTCGGCATAGTCTATTGTTCTCACATCAGAATACAGCCGGGCCAACTTAAAATTCCTCTTGTAGGTTTTTCTGGCATTCAGATTGTTTTCTGCGGCAGCCACTATTTTTACTTGTCCTGTTTGCTTAAAGCCCAAACTTAATCCACCGGCTCCTGCAAACAGATCTATCACGTTATATATCATTTTTGTTCTTCCTCCGTTAACTGCTTGCTTACATCAAAGTCGATTCCATGAGTTTCGCAAAAACTATTGATCAACTTCATAGTTTTGAAATTCGGCTTACTTCTTCCGGATTCCCATCTATTAACAGTAGCAAACGACACGCCTAATGCTTCTGCAAATTCTATTTGACTCATCAGACATTTGTGGCGGATCATCTTTATATCATTACTAAAACTCATTTATAGCACCTCCACCGCAGGTATATATCATAAATATAACATCTTTATCACTTTTTTGCAAGAAGAATTACCTGCGGTGGACTGATGCTATCGGAAATCGACTTAGGAAATCATCGTGTATCTTGTTTTGTAGTTACTTTTTCTTTATGCTTGGAAAAATACGACCACAGATTATTGCGGGAAATGACATCTTCATAGGTGCGAATCCTCTTGCGTAGCCGGTCATTTTCCTGCTCCAGATCCGCTGTGCGGAGCTGACCACGGACGGACTTGTACTGTGCCAATTCCTCCTTTACCGTTGCAAGCTCTGCTACAAGCGATTCAATTTTTGCTTTCAGTTCGGCAATGGTTTTCTTGGCTTCTTTCAGAAGCTTTTTCAGCTTGCCTTCTTGCTTTTCCTGCACCACAAATTTCTGTGCTACTGTCACCAGCGACTGATAGTCCTCACGCTCTACAGCCATCTTGGATGTTAGCGGCAGGGATTTGGCTTCGATCTGCTCCACCGCTTGAACGGAAACTTGCTTCTGCTGGATCTGTTCCAGTTCCGCAATTTCCTCTTTTCGTTTCTGTCGCTTAAATTCCAGAACGCTGAGATGTTCCTTGTGTTCGCCTTTCTGCTCCCACTCGATACCATGCTCCAACATAATCGCTGCGAGTGTTTCTTTCTCTTTTTGTACCCACAAATCACGCTCTGTCAGAGATCGTCCCTCTCCAGTAATGCCTTGATCAGCAAGCGCCTGTTTCAGTGAAACACGGGTGGATAGTCCTCTCTTGCTTCCAGTGGTAAATGGGATGAAATCAATGTGAAGATGGGGTGTAGCTTCATCCATGTGCAGATGAGCTGAATAAACATGGAGCTGGGGATTGCGTTCAAGGAAACTGTGATAGAACTTGTCCAGGATGGCTTTTGCCAGCTCGCCATTTGCTCCAGCAGCGCCCATATCATCTTTGTTTCCTACTTGGAATATCACTTCGTAAAAAGGCTTTTCCTGATCGCCGTTGCAGATTTTTTCGTAGTAGTTTTCAACACGGCGATCTTTGCGTTTCTGCTTAGCGTTGTATTCAGCTTGTGCTTCATCAAATAGCTGATGGTAAGCATCCTCGATAGGCATGTAGCAATACTCGACGTTCAGATGGGTTCGTGTTGCATCTACATTTTCTGCGATATAGGTACGACGGTTATGAGCAACAACGCCGTCACCAGACATAGCACTGATTGTTCGTTTTATAGCTGTCACCTCCATAATTGCGGTATTTTTATCGAAACTCGTTTTCGCCGCTCGGCGGCGGGTTTTGTTACTTTTGTCAAAAGTAACGCAAAAGCACTTTTGACACTACGCATCAAAAGCGTATTGCGCTCTCCGAGGGGGTATGCGGCTTCTGCGGAAGCCTATGCCATGTTTGCAACCTGTACAGGTTCTTCAAAACACGGCGTGGTCGCTGCCTGTCCTTCAGAACATTCACCACCCATCGTCTGAGAGAAACAGAGACTATTTCTCTCAGACTGTCCGCTTCAAATCTGCGGATTTTCAGCGGGGACGGGAGATGCGCTGGGGTCTGTGTCAGCCAATGCTTTGCCTTGTCTGCCATTAACAGGAGCGTGGCACGCTCCTGTTATAGCTCCCAAGGAGAAGTAGTCCAGCGGTAGCTCTAAGGGATACCACGCTCATCCAGATAACGCTGGCGAGCTTCTTCTCGTTCTTCCGGGGCAAGGGCAGTCTTGTACTTGGCATACAATTCGTGCCTTACCATGGCTTCCAGCTTCTGCTCCAAGCCCTGTCGGATTTCATCCTCATAATCGTCATCCATCATCAGATGGTACTGAAGCAAAGCCAGAAATAAATCGTAGGGGATTTGTACGTTCTTCATTTCCGTTCCCTTCCTTTCCGTGTCGGTGGTGACGGTGGTGACGGTGTTTTAGCCACCGCCACCACTCTCAAAATCATCGTCACAACCGTCACGCATCGTCACGCTGTTCTGAAACTCGCTTTAAGGCAATCCTTCTTCCGGCGTGTGTGCGTACAGGCTCGTAATCAATCTGATACTCATTGAATAACCTTGCCTTGTTTACATTCAGATGCTTTGTAAGCAGATTGGGCTTCGTATCCAACTGCAATGCTTCTGCCAACTCCGTCGGACTGCCATTCCACTCTGGACGTTCCTCGGATAACATATCTGCAACCTTTTCCAGAATGGGATCGGGTGGCGCTTTCCATAGTTCCGTTTCTGCTCGTTCCAGTTCCCAGGTCAAACGCTCCATATTCTTTTTCAGAATGAGCTTTTGTTCCGGTTGCTCTCTGCCGGACACTTCCAGTACAGCCGTATTACCTGTGCGTTTTTCTTTTTGCAGGACAAAAGCTCCGTCGGCAGCGCCGAGCAATCCATTGGTGCCGGAAATCATATCAAACTTATCATCGGCCTGCTGTTTCCTTGTGTGATGCACCAGCAGTAGCGCAATGCCGGTCTGATCCGCAAAGTGTTTCAGCTGACCAATCATTTCATAATCGCTTGCATAGCTATACTTGTCTCCGCTGGCTTCTCTGATTTTCTGCAAAGTATCGATGATAATCAGACGGGTGTCTCTGTGCTCTGATACAAAGCGAGTCAGCTGTTCATACAGCCCTGCACCAAGCTGCTTCGCACAGGTTGCGAAGTGGAGGGTATCTGTACCCTCTAGGGACAAACGCTCCTGTAAGCGCCTGTAGTCATCTTCTAAAGCAAGGTATAACACAGTTCCTGCATGGACAGAATACTTCCAAAGAGGAAGCCCGGTGCTGACATGGTAGGCGATTTGTGCCATCAGGAAGGACTTGCCCACCTTGGGAGCACCTACAAACAGATAGGTGCCGGGGTAAAGCAGACCGTCAATAATCGGCAGTCTGCTTTCGTATACAGTGTCGTACAGCTGGCTCATAGTCATGGTGGCCAGATAAGACGGATCCGACATTCTCTGCATCTGGCGAAGCATCTCATCCATACTTTCATCTATGGGATTGATTTCTTCGGTCTCTGCTGATATAATTTCATTACTTACATAGGAAAGCGACTGTTCCCCATCTGCGCCAACAGGTGGAATCGGAACGGTCGTTTTTTCTTTTTCGTTCATCAAGCGCTTTCACCTCCAATTTCCAGGCCGTAGAACTTTTGCTTGAAGAACTGGATAGGGCATTTGCCGGCAATGGTGTGATAGCCCATACTTTTCAGTTCTTTGTTCAGATCTCGGATGACCTGATAGGACTTGCTGCGGCTCACATTCAAAATCTGCTGGACTTCTTCTGCGGTGATAAACTGTGCTCTCATTAGTACCTCCTGTGTTCAAAAGATGATTTGCGTATTTATAATTCACTAATTTACATAACATTTTATAAATACGCACTTTTAATACGCTTTCATTATACGAACAAAGGATGCTTTTGTCAATACTTGCAGAATAAAAATATGTACTTGCAATTCGCATTATCCTGTGATATGATATGGACGAGGTGAATGATATATGGACAATTTCGATTATTCCATAATCGGCCAGCGGATAAAAACGCTACGAAAACGCAAAGGGCTGAATCAGACACAACTGGCAAACCTAATCGGCAAATCTCTGCGCACCGTACAGAAGTACGAAACCGGAGAGATCGAAGTGTCGATTGCCGTTGTCAATCAGATCGCAGACCTGCTGGACACGACCTCAA
>ERZ791919.3003-NODE-3003-length-11073-cov-2.997005_pt1 | contig 11073 bp, 9 predicted proteins | sample MGYA00510137_ERZ791919 | MGnify/ENA primary metagenome ERZ791919 (study PRJEB30046, sample SAMN00792059) | human gut metagenome | study: EMG produced TPA metagenomics assembly of the A metagenome-wide association study of gut microbiota in type 2...
GGCCCTTTTTTAATACGGAGGAACAAGCCTATGAAACTGACGTTTGATGAAAAGAAGCTGCTCTACACCTATGGCTGCGCCGATCTGGAGTTGACCCGCAAGCGGCTGTGCGGAGTTGCCGGGCTGACGGTTGACCCCGACCAGAACAAGCTGGTGCTTGACTTCTGCCGGAAGCTGGAGGACGAAACGCTGGCAGACTGGTACGACCAGATGTTCTACTTCGTCCGTTCCGAGATGGAGCATTATACCATGATGCAGAAAATGTCACGGGACATCGAGGAGGACGAGGACTGGGGACCGACCATCTTTGACGAATCTGAGGAGGAAGAACTGATTGACGATGTTTAAGCTGGAAACCATGATCTACGTCAGCGAGGACGGGACAAGCAGCGTATTTACGCTGAATCCCGCCTTGCAGAAGCAGCTTGATGCCCTTGCAGCGCAGCACCCGGAGGTGTGCCAGAGGAAAGCAAGGGGCGAAACTGGCGGGGTGACGTATCAGGTCAGGGGTGCAGCACTGGCTGTCCAGCCTGTGGGGGCATCCTGAAAGCGATAACCGATCTGCTATGGTAGAATAAAGAACAACGGGCAAAGCGTCAAGAGGGATGCTTTGCCCGTTTTACATAGAACGATGAAATTTACCTTTAGCAGAGGGGGCGATTTATTGGGGAATTTATATGGCTATATCCGGGTCAGCACCCGTGACCAGAACGAGGACCGGCAGTTGATTGCACTGCGTGAACTGAAGATCCCGGAGAAAAACATTTTTATGGATAAGCAGTCCGGCAAGGACTTCAACCGTCCGCAGTACAAGCGGCTGGTGCGAAAATTAAAAAAAGACGATCTGCTCTACATCAAGAGCATCGACCGTCTTGGACGCAACTATGCGGAAATTTTAGAACAGTGGCGGCTGCTCACCCAGACAAAGGGCGCAGACATTGTGGTGCTGGATATGCCGTTGCTGGACACCCGGCGTGGCAAAGACCTGATGGGCACTTTTTTGAGCGACATCGTTTTGCAGGTGCTTTCTTTTGTAGCCGAGAATGAGCGTACCAACATCCGGCAGCGGCAGGCAGAGGGCATTGCGGCAGCGAAAAGCAAGGGAGTCCGCTTTGGACGTCCGCCCAGTCCCCTGCCGGAGAACTTCCACAGTGTCTACCAGAAGTGGCGTTCCGGCAAAATGACGGGTACAGATGCCGCTAAAGCGTGCGGAATGCCGCTGTCCACCTTTCGATACCGTGCAAAAATCTACGAAAAGGCTACTTTTTTGTAAACGCTTCTTTTTACAAGAAAGTGTACTTTTCTGTAAAAGAGAGACAAAATAATATCTATTTTATAATACCACAAAATCAGGACGTTTTCTACCAACTACCAATGATTTGTCGGATGATATTAGCCGTATGTATAGACGTTGCCAAAAAGTACACCTTTTGGCAACGTCTTTTTTGATTCAGACAGAACTTTTTGAGGTACACGGTAATGTTCGACTTTGGAAACTCAAACAACGGTCAGAAAGAAGCCATCTCCTCTGCGAACGGCCCCGTACTGATTACGGCTGGCCCAGGAACCGGAAAAACCTATACTCTGGTTCAACGAGCAATTTATCTGATTGAAGAATGCGGTGTTCAACCAGAAAATTTGTTTATCGCAACTTTTACAGAAAAAGCTGCAAAAGAGCTCATCACTCGAATTACAAACGAGTTGGCACGGCGCAATATTACTGCAAATGTCAATGAAATGTACGTTGGTACGTTTCACTCGCTTTGTCTTCGCATTTTGAAAGAGAATCTGGAATACACAAGATTAAAGAAAAATTACCGTCTTTTGGATGCGTTTGATCAGAAGTATACCGTATTCCAGAATATCTACCAGTTCCGCAATATTCCGAATGTTGATGCAGTTCTGCCAGATAGCGGAGCATGGAAACAATCGGAGGCTATCTGTGGGTATGTCAATAATCTTTCGGAGGAGCTGGTTTTGCCGGATGATCTCGAACGAGATGCTGACCCAGCAATTTCAGCGATGGGAACTATTCTGAGGGCATACCAGAACCTTCTGAATGACAACAATTTGATGGATTTCTCTTCCATTCAAGTAGAGACCTATCGTCTTTTGACAGAACACTCGGAGATTCTTGAGGAACTTCAGAGAAAAATTACGCACCTGATGGTAGATGAGTACCAAGATACGAACTATATTCAGGAACAGCTTGTATTTCTGCTGCTGGTAAAAAGAAAAATATCTGCGTTGTCGGTGATGATGACCAAGGCCTTTACAGGTTTCGAGGAGCAACAATTCGAAATATTCTGGAATTTCCGCAGAAATTCAATGCTGGCGAGTGCAAGGTGGTTTCTCTGGTGGTCAATTACCGATCCAATACGGATATTGTGGATTTCTACAATACGTGGATGGCTACTACGGAAGGCGCAAAATTTAAGTTCCAATGGGGTGAATTCCGTTACAACAAAAAAATCGTGGCACACACTCAAGTTAAATTATCAAGTCCAGCTGTAGTGAAGTTGTCAGGTGTTGATGATGAGGATGAATGGCATGAGAACATTCTGAAATTTATCCATCGACTAAAGGATTCTGGAAAGTTGACGGACTACAATCAAATTGCGTTTCTTTTCAGCTCAGTCAAGCATCCAAAAGTAAAGGCTCTTGCGGATTTTTTGGAGAAAAATCAAATCAATGTTTATTCACCTCGCTCCGATATGTTCTTTGAAAGGTACGAAGTGCGACTGACGCTGGGATGTCTGATGCTGATGTTCCCACGTTATGTGCAAGGGCTGGAAAATGGAGATTATTCAACTCTGCGTCCTGAACATATTACATATTATCGTCAGTGTATAATGCTGGCAAACGAGCACCTCTTGAAACCAGAGAACAAGAGTCTCTTACGTTGGATTCGACAAACAGGAAGAATCCATGTCGGCTTGCAGGGGACTACGGATTATGCCTACTCGGGGCTACTCTATCAACTTTTTGAGTATCAGCCGTTTCAAGGAATGTTGGACACAGACCTGAATGTTGGTGTTGTGGACATTCGACCATCCCGAAATCTTGCAAAACTTTCACAGATCATCGGAAAATTTGAATACCTGCATCGGGTCGATACCCTGAATGGCAAGTATATCAATATCAATACAGAAAAATTTTTCAACCTTTACATCCGGTTACTCTACGATGGTGGCATCACAGAGTACGAGGACGACTCGGAATACGCACCGAGTGGATGTGTGTCTTTCCTGACGATTCATCAATCCAAGGGCATGGAGTTTCCGATTGTAGTAGTGGATTCGCTCAGCAATGTGCCGAGGACTCGCAACAATGATTTGATGCTTCAAATTGAAGCCCGATATTTTAAGCGTCCCGCCTTCGAACCTTACGACCAGACGAAATACTTCGATTTCTGGAGATTGTATTATACTGCATTTTCCCGTGCGCAGGATCTGCTGATTTTGACTTGCGACGAAGATAAGAGAACACCGAGCAATTATTTTCGGGAACTATATAGTGAATTGCAATCTGTAGATAGCGACCATTTCCAGCTTGCAGAATTCAATTTCAAACCCGTCAAAGATGTCAACATCAAGCGAACATTTGCTTTTACGTCCAACATTACGGTTTATGATACCTGTGCCTTGCAGTATAAATTCTACAAAGAACTGGAATTTATGCCCGTGAGAGCAAACGCAATGCTCTTTGGTACGTTGGTCCACGAAACCATAGAAGACATCCATCGAGCTGCGATTCGGCATGAAGAATCTGAAATCACGCATGAAAACATCGAAAAATGGTTTGATGCCAATTACAGTTCACTCTCGAAGACCGAACACTCTTATCTTGCAGCGCAGCAGCTGGAGGCGGCATTGAAGCAAGTTATCCGCTATGCTGACCGTCAACATGGGAATTGGAGCACGATACAACAGGCAGAAGTCGATGTCAGTCTGGTTAAGCCGGATTATATCATTGACGGCAAAATTGACTTGATCAAGGGCGAAGGCGATACGGTTGAAATCGTGGATTTCAAATCAGAGCGAAAACCCGATCTTGAAAAGTCGCGTGAAAAGCTGGAGCAATACCGCCGACAGCTGAACATCTATGCTTATCTGGTGGAGGAACGTACCGGAAAGAAAGTCAGCCGAATGAATCTTTACTATACAGGCGAAGAAAACGGTGTTCCAATTGTTACGTTCCCCTACACCAAAACGGCGATTGATGGCACGATGGCAGCTTTTGATGATACAGTGCAACGTATTCTCAAAAAGGATTTTCACCATTGTGCAAACGATGAGAAAATCTGCAAAAACTGCGATTTCAAATATTTTTGCAGAAGTAAATAAACCCATACGAACAGGAGAATTAAAAAATGAGCGAAGTAGAACAGCTTACCTTTGAGTTTGCACAGCGGCCAACCATCAAAGGATTTCCAGAACTCCGTTGGACGGGCAAGCGACCTTATAAATCCACCCAGTATTACCCTGCACAACTGCGGGAAACGTATGGCGAAGATCAAAACGGTTGGATGAACAAAATCTTCTGGGGTGATAATCTTCAGGTGATGAGCCACCTTCTAAAAGAATATCGCGGACAGATTGATCTCATTTATATTGACCCACCGTTCGATAGCAAAGCTGACTATAAGAAAAAGATTGACGTAAAAGGTGTCGGTAAAGCAGAAAGCGATAGTTCAACATTTGAGGAAAAGCAGTATGGCGATATTTGGACAAATGACGAGTATCTCCAATTTATGTATGAACGTCTTATCTTGTTGAGAGAACTCTTATCCGAGCGTGGAAGCATTTATCTACATTGTGACTGGCATCGTTCAGCATACCTCCGACTGTTACTTGATGAGGTGTTCGGGGCAAACAATTTCCGAAATGAAATCGTATGGAGCTACTTTGGTTTCAAAAGAGCAACTTCAAAAAAATTCCCGCAAAAGCATGATGTAATCTATTCATATACTAAGTCACCTGATTATATTTGGAATGTTCAGTACAAACCACATTCGCCAGAATATATCAAAAGATTTAAAAAAGATGCAAATGGACGACTGTATCGTGATGATGTTAATCCAACAGGTGGCGGAACACGCATAATCTATCTTGATGAAGTAGAGGGTGATATTGTTGATTCAGTCTGGACGGATATTCCACCTGTAAACCCTGTTGCCAAGGAGAGACAAAACTATCCAACGCAAAAACCAGAAGCGTTAATTGAACGCATAATCAAATCTTCAACGAATCCCGGAGATCTTGTCTTTGACTGCTTTATGGGGAGTGGCACAACACAGGCAGTTGCGATGAAGCTTGGCAGGCGTTTTATTGGCGCAGACATCAATCTCGGTGCAATTCAGACTACGACAAAGCGTCTGGTGGGTGTTGCCAATGAGCTTAATACTCAGATGCAGGAGGAAACAAAGTATACCAGTTTTGAGGTCTATAACGTCAATAACTACGATTTTTTCCGCAATCCGGTAGAAGCCCGTGACCTGCTGATTCAGGCTCTGGAAATTCAGCCCTTCCCGCAGAGTAATGTCTGGGACGGCGAACTGGATGGACGGATGGTAAAAATCATGCCTGTCAACCGCATTGCAACGAAAGCTGACCTCAAAGAGCTTCTGGCGAACTTGCCATATGCTACTTATGAAAAGCGGAAAGAAGAAAATCCGAATCAACCCGTGGAACACATGACAATCGTGTGTATGGGTCATGAGCCGGACTTGAAGGGATCTCTGGAGCAGGAATTGTCCAACTACAAGGTCGATGTGCAGATACTGGACGTTTTGCGTGATAAAGCCGACTTGCAGTTGAAACGAGATTCCGAAGCAGAAATTGTCCGTGAAGGCAATAAATTGGTGATTCGTGAATTTTTCCCCATGAACTTGATGCAAAAACTCTCTCTTCAGAAAGAATATGTTGAAGAGTGGCGACAACTCGTTGATTCTGTGATGATCGACTGGAACTACGATGGTGCTGTTATGCAGCCCCGCACGATCGACATTCCAGAGAAGAACGAGCTGGTAAAGGGAGTGTACGACATCCCGGAGGATGCGGGCACGATCAAAGTGAAAATCACCGATCTACTTTCTGAATCCTTGGAAGTGGAGGTGCGCTGAGTGGCTAGTACATACGATTCCGACTTTTCATTTCACGAACAACTGTGGTTTTTCTACTCGGAAAACCGTGGTAAAATCCGCTCGCGCTATAATGATTTGACCCGGAAATTTCTGTCCTATAATGACAAGGACGAAAACAAAAATGCTTTTCTGCGCAAGCCCCAGTTTGAAGCACTGGAAATGTATGTTTTCATAAAAGAATTCATGAACAATGCGCAAGTTTATGAATTGTTTGATGACTGGAGGAATAAGCGAAACCGTTTTTCAGAAGCGTCCTATTATTCCAACGGTCAGCTTCGTCTTGGCGATGCACTGACAGAAAAGCAGACCGATGTCCTGTTTAAGCAAATGAAAAAGTACAGGGAAAGTTACCCGAACTATATCTATGCTCTGACCATGGGTCTGGGTAAAACCATCCTGATGGGCACCTGTATCTTCTATGAGTTTCTGCTCGCAAAAAAATATCCGAAAGATAAGCGTTTTTGCCACAATGCTCTGGTGTTTGCGCCGGACAAAACGGTTTTGCAATCCCTGCGTGAGATTATGATCTTTGACAAAACGAAGGTCGTTCCTCCGGAATATGCACGTGTGCTGGATTCTAATATCAAGTTTCACTTTCTGGATGAAAGCGGAACCGTTCTGCACACGATTGATGATTCGGACTTCAACATTATTATTTCCAATACACAAAAAATCATCATCAAGAAAAAACGTAAGGAAGCCACTCCGGGAGAGGTACTGTTTGGCAGCAACAGTTCTCTGCTGTCCGCTGTTTATGGTGGTGACGATTCTGAAGATGATGCTTGGGACGATTCCACGCTGATGGACAATCAGCGATTCAAAAAGCTCTGCCGTTTGCCGCAGTTGGGTGTGTATGTTGACGAAGCGCATCATTTGTTCGGTGCGGATCTAGAAAAACAAATTCGCTCCAGCGGCGCAAACAAAACCAGTCTCCGCGACACGATCAACCTGCTGGCTGCTAATACCTCGATTGTTGCGTGCTACAACTACACAGGTACACCATATGTGAAAAATCAGCTTCTTCCAGAGGTTGTCTATGCCTACGGGTTGCGGGAATCTATTTGGAATGGATATCTGAAAGATGCTGATCCGATTGGCTTTGAAAACGTCAAGAGTGATGAGTTCTTGAATGCTACGGTCACAAAGTTCTGGCAGAAATATGGAGGAAGAATCTACGATAATCTGAATCCGAAGCTTGCAATTTATGCCGCCAATGTAGATGAAGCAGTAAACGAAGTAGTACCCGCATTGGAAGAAATTCTAACACGTCTTGAAATTCCAACGACATCTATCCTTCTGAATGTGGGCGATTTCAAATACACGAAGGATGAGGATATTCGAAATTTCAATAATCTGGATGTTCCTGGAAGTGAGGGCAACGAAAAACAGTTTGTTGTTCTGGTCGAAAAAGGTAAAGAAGGCTGGAACTGTCGCTCCCTGTTTGGTGTTGCACTCTATCGCAGCCCGAAATCGAAAATTTTTGTGCTCCAAGCGACTATGCGGTGTCTCCGAGCTATCACGGACGAGCGGTTGACTGCAACGGTTTTCCTTTCCAAGGAGAACTGCGACACTCTTGATGATGAGCTCCATAAGAACTTCAATATGGAAATCAGTGACATCAAAAACACCAGTACGGATGATCGTCACAAATATCAAGTGCGTGTTCTTCCACCTCCGAGATCCATTCGACTGAAACGTGTCTGGCATGAGTATACTGTTAGCAGCAAGGTGTATTCTACGCCGGTGGACTTTGGTTTGGTAGGTGCCGACCTGTCCAAATATTCCAGTGTCATGTACGAACGTGACAGTATTGCCAATGACACATCGACAAAACAGAGCAATGCAGACGAGTATCAGGTCAAAATGCAGTACAGTGCGTTCTCACTTGCTGGTGAAGTAGCACGGTATCTGAACATTTCCAGCATCCTCGCCGCAAAAATCCTACGCGAAGCACAAGATGGAATGGACGTGATTCTGGCAGATGTCAATCGATACAATGCTGTTTTGGACGATATTATCATCCCGACAATTTTCCATGCACTGTTTGATGTAACCGCAATCCAGAAGACGGAAGATAGAGATGTTGTACTGCTCCGTGAGCCGAAGGATGCAGCGTATTATGAGTTCTCCGCAAAGGATGATCTCGTGATTACGAATAAATACCCCGGATTTACGCCAGATGAAGTGCTCAAGAGCTTCCATGCGGATACATACTGCTTTGATTCACTCCCCGAAAAGGAATGCTTCTTCCAATATATCAAGAGCGATAAGGTACAGGAAGTGTACTTTACCGGAATGTTCACCTCGAACCAAGGTGATCTCTCCGTATACTACTATGATCCGGAATCCGGTCGCATCCGGCAGTATTACCCTGACTTCCTCGCCAAAATGAAGGACGGCACTTACCAACTGATTGAGGTGAAGGGCGACAACAAAATCGATGACGTTGTTGTTCAGGCAAAGAAGGAAGCTGCGCTGGAAATGGCAGCAGCCAGCGGAATCAAGTATGAAATGTACGCAGGCAGCACCATTATGAAAACGCATATTCTTGAAAGTCTTCCAGTTCAGCAAACCAATTTGCTACTGTAGTTACACAGATGCACCCGCTCAAATGAACGGGTGCATTTTTCATATCATAGGAGTATTTGACATTTCGTTGCAAAAGTGATATGCTGATGAAAACACAATAAGATGTGGAATAAGATTCCGAATTCCACAATATTTAGATTTCTCGTAATATGGGGAGGCTTTCATGAGCGATAACACAAACGAGTATCAAGTATTGCTAGATGTTGTCCGGCAAAACTACGCGAGTGTAGTTTGGACTCATAAAATTCAAATAAAGCAGGCTGATATTTATGCCACTCGCTATAGACACCTCGAAAACATCAACGTTATATTAGCTGCTGCAACATCATGCGGAGCAGTTTCGATTTTTGCGGACCAAGATTCTTTCGTACTAAAGATTGCAACCGTTATCCTTTCGTTCATTACAACTGCCGTAACAACATACCTAAAATGTTTTGATTTGAAAGCAATGGAAAAGCAACATAAAGATGCTGCAGAACATTTTCTTGTCGTTCGCAACGAACTTCTGCATCTAATTGGAGAAATTCATATGCGGGAAAAGTCTGTTAACGAACTGGATGAAAAATTCCATGGGATTGAAGAAACGCTTAATGCTCTGTATCTTTCAGCTCCATCAACAACGGATGATGCTGTTGTAGCTGCGTCAATAGCACTCGGAACTAACAAGGATTACACTTATACAAATGATGAAATAGATCGTTTTCTACCTCCCACGCTCAAGGGAACCATAAAGGAAAAGGAGTATGTCGATGGCACTAGCAACTAAGGTTGGCGGATTTGATGTCCTTTGTTCAAACATTGAACTTGATAACTTTGACGAAATGGAAAAGTCCTCAAAATCTATCGCCAAGAAATTAAATAGTGTATATTACGATTTAGATAACGATGATACCTCCCATTTGTATATCGTTGGCTCTGTAGGAAGAAAGACAGCAATAAAAGGTAGCAGTGATCTTGATATTCTGTTTGACTTACCATCTGATACATATAAGAAATTTGATGCATATGAATCAAATGGACAAAGTGCATTACTCCAAGAAGTAAAAAAGTTCTTGCAAGAGCGCTATCCTAAAACAGATATAAGTGGCGATGGACAGGTTGTTGTCATAGAATTTAGCCGCTATACAGTTGAGCTTGTTCCGGGTTTCAAACAGGCTGATGGTCGTTTCAAATACCCAGATACAAACAATGGTGGAAGTTGGAAATATACTGACCCTCTTCCAGAACAAGACGCATGCCAAGAGAGCGACAATAACTCTAATGGAATATACTTTGATTTTTGCCATATCCTTCGCAAATGGAAAAATGAGCAGGGGTTTAAATTTGGTGGATTGTTAATTGACACGCTTGTCCATGACCACTTTGAGGACAACGAATTCTATAAGGACTCATCAATTGATGATTACTTTGACATTCTGAAAAATCTGTTTTCGTACTTGAGCGAACAAGACAAAGAAAGAACGTACTGGCATGCGCTTGGAAGTAATCAGCAGGTACTGAACTCCGGAAATGGAGCTTTCGTAGACGAAGCCAGTGATGTGCTAGAAAAGATCGATGTTGCAGAGCAAGAGGACAATGTTTCGGCTACCTTACAGGAAATATTGGGCACCGAATATCCTGTTGAACAGCGAGTTCTGGAAAAAGCGGCATTTGCAACACGCTCTTTTGACCACACAGAGCAATTTATTCAGAATTTGTTCCCAGTAGACATTCGGTATTCCTTATCGATTGATTGTGAAGTCAAGCAAAATGGCTTTAGAGATAAAATGTTAAGTACAATTCTCCGGGACAGGCAGATATTAAAGCATAATAAGCAATTGAAATTTTTCATTTCCGAAACAGACTGCCCCGAACCTTATGATATATATTGGAAAGTAAGGAATGTGGGTCCTGTTGCTGAAAGTAAAAACTGTATCCGTGGCCAAATCGAAAAAACAAATTTACATACGCATCGAGAGCATACAGATTTTCAAGGCAGCCACTATGTTGAATGCTATCTGGTGAAAAATAATATTTGTGTTGCCAGAGCACATATCAGTGTGCCTATTGGAGTAGCTTGATATCGTTTCTTGAGTTGCATTCAAATTTCATCTTTTTTACAAAGAAGGACATTCTTTTGTGAGAGTGTCCTTCTTTACTATCTGGAGGGAAAATTGGACTACGAAAATACAAAACTTAAAAATCTCCGCATCGAAAAAGCCAAAGCAGAGCAGAAGCTGCGCTCTTGCCAGCACCGGGAGAAGATCCTTGAGCACCGGATGTCGGAGCTAAACCGGAGAGAGCGTGTACATCGTCTTTGCACCCGTGCCGGAATGCTGGAAAGCTTTCTGGTCTGTCCG
>ERZ791919.3006-NODE-3006-length-11066-cov-16.805921_pt1 | contig 11066 bp, 10 predicted proteins | sample MGYA00510137_ERZ791919 | MGnify/ENA primary metagenome ERZ791919 (study PRJEB30046, sample SAMN00792059) | human gut metagenome | study: EMG produced TPA metagenomics assembly of the A metagenome-wide association study of gut microbiota in type 2...
ACCTATTAAATAACTTATAAGCATTAATATAATAGTAATAATACCTATAAATATAATGCTACCTTTTAATATCTTTTTATTAGAATAATAATATTTATTATCATAATATTCTTGTATTTTATTTTTAATATTCATAGTGCTAAAGATACTATTAAATAATAATAACAAGCTAAAACTTATTGTCAATAGAAACATATTAGTATTTCTAGTAAAATGATATAATATCATTAATAATATAAAGTATAATAGATATATTACTTTTTTCATTTTTTTACCTCTCTTAAGTAGATTATATCGAAAAAATTCGAAAAAAGCAATTTTTTTTATAAAAAGGGTTGATTTTTTTAAACTAATGTTGTACAATTTATATTGTCTGATGTCTTGGTAGCTCAGCTGGATAGAGCAATCGCCTTCTAAGCGATCGGTCTGGAGTTCGAATCTCCACCAGGACACCACTTATAATAAATAATTCTTAAGCATAAAGCTTAAGAATTTTTTTATATTAAAAATTAGCAGGTAACTTTAGTTACCCGCTAATACAGCATTCTCACCTGTTGCATATAAGTCAAATGATAATTTTTTACTTTGCATAGTATTTGGATTAGTGTAATCTTTACCATTAAACCATAAATATAGGGTGTATTTGTCAGTATTACTAGTACTAACATCTCTTCCAGTAAATAATGTTAGTGTTGTAGTTCCACTAGTGGCATAAGCTATGCCACTAGTATTTGTATTAGAATTGTATACTCCAAAATTGCCCTTTTTAACTAATGTTGAACTGTTATAATATATTTCATATTCAAAAGACTTTTCTTTTAATTCACTAGGTATTGTAGTTAAATCCATGTATAGATTTATGGTAACTCCTTCTTTACTTGCTTTAACTGTAATATCTTTTTTTATTCCTTCTTCTTTAGTAGCAGTAGGCATTATAGTACTAGTTATATTAGTTCCTCCATCAAAAGTAACAGTACCACCATCTATTTTTACATTTACATTCATGTTATCACTACTACTCCATTTGTAGTAGGCATAAGTACCGCCAATCATTAGTAATAGTAATAAAATAACTCCAATTATAAATTTTTTATTATCCATTCTTTCTACCCCTTTATCCAGATATTGTTCCTTGAGTGACACTGCCTTCAATAGATGTTTTAAAATTAGTTGAGTTTGAACCAATATCATTATTAGCTTTATCTCCATCAATATAGAAAATTACTAAATATGCTAATGTCGTATCTTTAGATAGTTGTGCTTCTTTTATTTTTAATGTACCTGTACTTGTGATACTACCAGTAGTTAATATATCAAATGTTTTACCATTTAAAGCTGAAGTATTAATGGTAGTATAGGTACTTGGATCATATGAAGTAAGTACGTATTTTAATGCTCCGGTACTATTACCTGATGAAGTAAATCCTGAATTTAGGGTTGTTGTTTTTAGATTTATAGTTAGATAACCATCTAATGTACAACTACTTTTTAGTTTAGCGGTTATATTTGTTACTACCATACCTGATGTTATGGTTATTCTATTATTATTTATTATTTGGTTTTCATCTAGTAATAATAAATCACTACCTGTAATATTGGATCCTTTTACTGAATCTACTTCTAGACATTCTGAAGCACCTGTGATAGTTATATTACTACTACGCCAAGTTAATGCAGCATAGGTAAATCCTGCTACTAAGATAATAAATAATATTACTCCTAATACTATTCCATATATTTTTATTTTCTTATTTTCCATATGATATTCACCTTCCATATTCTCTATATAAAGTATATCATTTGTTAAAATATTAGTCAAATAAAAAAACTTAATTTCTGAAAAGAAATTAGGTTTTTGTTTATAATAATGGCGTCTTATATAGAAGACTTAAAACATTTTTACATGAAATCAAGATTTTTATTTAATATCACTTATATTTATAGTATATATTTCTTCATTATTAACTAGAAAGGATACTGATTCTAAGTTATCATATATATTATTCATAGATAAACTTATTGTATATATAACTTCTTCTAAGATATTCTTTTTATCTAGATCATTTAATAATAATTCATTAAAATTTAATTTTAATTTATTATTATCTAGTTCATAATCATTTAACACTGTATTAGCATTTAAATAACTCATTAAATTAGTTTGGTATATAGGACTACTACCTAGTTCTTTTATTATTATTTTTACTACATCACTATCTTTGCTATTTATATATTTTGTTACTGGTACATAGTATTTAGTATCATTATAAGTACTTGTATAATATGTTGTATATGATAATATATCATTTAAATTAGATAAATCATAACTTTTATTTATACCATAACTTTTATTTAGTACTGTTGGTATATTTGTTTTACTATTGGGTAATTTATTTAGTACTTCTCCTTCTACTTTTATTATTACTTTATCTATACCATCTATACTTGTTAAAGTATAAATGATTGCTTCAAGCATCTTATTTTCATCTTTTTCGTTTATATCTAATAATTCTTTTGAGAAGTTTATTGTTAATACTCCTTCTTGTAATTTTAAATCTTTTATTGTTACATCTGGTGGTATTATACTTCTAAAACCATTTGGTATAATGTTATTTTTAGTACCTCCTACTACTAGGCCTTCTAATAAGTCTTTAGCTAAATCTACTCCTTCACATTTACATGTAGGTATAGTTGTTCTAGCTACATAGTCATTACTATCTACCAAATATATTGTACTTTCTACGTTATTATAATTATACTCTATACTATTATTTTTTAAATCTATATCTTTTCTATTGCTTGGTATTAGATATATTACTAATAGTAAAATAATAGCAGTAGTAGATACTATTATTTTTTTTATAGACATTTTCTTTAACATGTTATCACCACTAAAATATATGTTTTTATATTTTAATTTATACAAAAAAAGAAGCCAATTATTTAGCTTCCACTATAAGCTTAATAGCGGTTCTTTCTTCTCCATCGATGTTTATATCAATAAAGGCTGGTGTACATACTAAATTCTTTCCTGATGGAGCGACAAAGCCTCTAGCTATAGCTACTCCTTTTATAGCTTGATTAAGTGCTCCTGCTCCTATTGCTTGTACTTCTACTACTCCTTTTTCTCTAAATACATTAGCAAGAGCTCCTGCTACTTTATTAGGCTCTGACTTTGATGAAACTTTAATTGTTTCCATAATTATTTTATCATTCCTTTCTACATTTAAATATATGTTTATAAAAGAAATAAATAACAAAAAATAGTAGCTTAAATTTCGCTACTATTCTTCTTTTTATATAAAATATATGCTAATGATGATAATACTACTAATACTATAAAACATACTATTCTAAAGGTACTACTTATTCCCCTTTTTATTGGTTTAGTATATGGAGTATTTTTATCTACTACTAATTCTATATTAGTAGTATTTTTATCAATAGTCCATATATAAGTATTATCTTTTATTTTATCAGCGTTATTTGATGCTACTTTTAAATTACTTGTTACTGCTATATTTATTTTTTTACTATATAAACAGTAGAAGTTTCCACTTAATCTTATACTATAATAATTATCTATTTCTTCTATTTCTTTATTTTCAAAACAAGTATTTATTATAGTGGAATTTACAAAGTCTTCAATATTATAATTATATTTAAATGTATAATTTATATTATTACCTGATTCTTTTAGTTCTTTTTGATATAGTTCTTCTTTATTATAAACAGGTTTTTGATCTTCATTAATAATAGAGTATACAGTACTTAATCCGGTAGCATTACTTTCTTGAGAACTTTCTTCTTTAGTTACGGTACCAGTAATTGTTTCATTTAAAGTATCTTTATTTATTTCTAAGTTATAATTAACTGTACAACCAGTTAGTAGTAGTAGACTTAGTAATATTATTATTTTATTTTTCACTTATTTTCACCCCTATTTATACCATGAGCCATATGCTATTATTTCATCTGATGTAATATCTCTTTCTCTTTTTCTTACTAATCCTGGATCCCCAGTATTTCCTTCAATTGTATAAACATAATTACTATCTGAACTAGTAACTATACCAACATGATCAACACACTTAGTTACTTTATCCCATTTTCCATTAGAGCCACGACAACTACTACCTTTCCATTGATACCATATTATATCACCGGCTTTAGGAGTATAATTTCCATCATAAGCTTTGGAATATTCAAATGTTACATTACTATTTTTGTTACTTTTAAATACTGGCCACATTCCGCTAGCCATATTGTCATCTATTGGTCCATATGTATTTAAATATTGATATAATGTTTGGCCAGATACTGTTACTTGTTTTAAAGACCAAGTAGCAAATTGTTCACACCAAGCATCAGTAGAAAAGCCATATTTTTTATCATTATTATTATTACCTAATTGGCCATTTAATACAGTTATTAATCCAGAAGCAATTACTTTAGTACCAGCATTCTCATAAGTTATTTTGTTATCATTAGTATTATCATTCTTTTCTTCTTTTTCTAATAAACTATCAAAATAAGAAAAATCACCACTTTTAGCATTACTAAGACATTCTTGATAATTAACACTAAAGCCTACACTATCCATTAAACTCATAAATACTTCTACTATCCATGGTATGCAAAATACTATCATGGCATATATTATTCTTTTACCTACTATTTTAGTACTCTTTACTGCTTTTTCATCACCGCCTATAACAGCTTTACTAAAATCTATCATTAATATTACTATTAAACCTATTGGTACTAAGGTAAAAACAATATCTAATAATAAACTTCCAAAATATATTATTCTTAAAATTCCTGGATGCTGACAAGCATCAAGTAAAATATACATATAAATCACTCACTTTTCTATATTTAGTATACATTATTTTTTTGTTTTAGGCAAGAAAAAAAGAGAAAACTAATGTTTCTCTATATGAATTAATCCTTCGTACACTTCTTCTAATGCTCTACCTATGTTTTTTTGACATTTATAGTCTTTAATAGGCATTTGATAATATCCTGTTTTAGTCATTTGCTTAGCTCTATCTGATACTACATAAACTAAAGCATACTTTGAATCTACAATATTTAATATTTTATCAATTGAAGGATAAATCACTATTATCACACTCCCTTATGATATAAGAATATAACATATTAATTATAAATGCAATAGTCTTTACATAAATTTTACATAACAATTTTTTTATTATATCCAATAGATTTAGTTTTAACTTTAGATTTTACTATTATATTTTTTTGATATAATAATTCTTCTAATTTATCCACTAACATTTTAATTCTTCTTGAAATATAAGACTGTGATAAACCTAATATATTAGATATCTCTATTTGTGAATAACCATCCCTAAAATATAAATTAAATAAACATTTATCTTTACTATTTAGTAAATTAATTACACCATTTATATCTTTAATTTCTTCCTTATCCATATAATCACCTTCTATATTTATTGAAGGATCAATAATTAAATCATTAAGTGTAAGATCATCATCTCCTATCAGTTCATCTAATGAAACATATCTATAAGATTCTCTTCTAATATACATAAGTATCTCATTATCAATACATTTACTAGCATATGTAGTAAAAGTACATTTTTTATCTAGTCTAAAAGTATCCACTGCCTTTATAAGTCCAATCATACCATATGCAACAATATCTTCCATATTCATATTAATATTACTAAATCTTTTATAATATCTGTAGAAGACTAATTTAATATTATGTAATATTATTGTTTCTCTTACCTCTATATTATTATCTTTCATTAACTTAAAATTTCTTTCTAATTCTTCTCTACTAAGTACTTCATAATTATATTTATTTATCATGTTTCCTCCCAAAAAAAGCAGTACCATTCTCGATACTGCATTATATTTTATTAACTATTTATAATATTATGACATCTATCGCAGATATCACCATTTAAGTGATCAACATAGTTCCAGCATCTATTACATTTTTCACCAGTACTCTTTTCTACTACTACTTCTTCTCCATCGGTAGTATATTCTACTTTAGATACAATAAATAATTGATGTAAGTAAGAACCTAATTTTTCTTTTACTTCATTATATTTTGGATCTAAGTTAATCTTAACTACGGCTTCTAGAGCTGATCCTATTAGTTTTTCATTTCTTGCTTCTTCTAGTTTTTTATTTACTTTATCTTTTAGTTCAAAGAATAAGTTAAATAATTCTTCTACTTCAGCACTATCAGAGTATGTTACTACTTCTGGCATATCTGTTAGATGTACTGATTCTTCAGTATGTGGAAGTAAACTATATACTTCTTCACTAGTATATGGAAGAATTGGTGCAAGTAGTTTTACCTCATTATTTAAAATGTTATATAGTACTGTTTGTACACTTCTTCTTACTAGGGAATCTGCTTTTTCAATATATAGAATATCTTTAGTAAAGTCTAGATAGAAGTTTGATAAAGTGAATGATACAAAGTTATTAACTAATTTATATACGTTTTGGAAGTTATAGTTATTATATTCTTCTAGAACATTCTTAGTAAATTTATTTAATTCATTCATCATATATTTATCATAGTATGGCATATCTTCATATTTAACACTATCTTTAGTATAATCAAAGTCTTTTAAATTACCTAACATAAATTTATAAGTATTTCTAATCTTACGATAACTTTCTTTTACTTGTTTAATTAGATCATCACTAATTCTTACATCTTCTGTATAATCAGTTGAAGCAACCCATAGTCTTAAGATATCTGATCCATGTAATCTAACCATATCTGCTGGAACAATAACATTTCCTAAGCTCTTACTCATTTTATTACCTTTACCATCTAAAGTAAAGCCATGAGATACAAGTTCTTTATATGGGGCTTTACCTGTTACTGCTACACCACAGATTAATGAACTATTGAACCATCCACGATATTGATCTGATCCTTCTAGATACATATCAGATGGATATGGTAATCCTTGTTCTATTAATACACCATTCCATGTGGATCCTGAATCAAACCATACATCCATGATATCTTCTTCTTTAGTAAAGTTTCCATTTGGACTAGCTGGATTTGTATATCCTTCTGGAAGAAGGTCTTTAGCTTCTTTCTCAAACCATACATTAGAACCATATTTTCTAAATAAGTCTGCTACATGCATCATAACATCATAGTCAACGATTTCACTTCCGTCTTCATTATAAAAGATTGGAATTGGTACACCCCATACTCTTTGTCTAGAGATACACCAGTCTCCACGATCATGAATCATGTTGTATAATCTCTTTTTACCCCATTCAGTATGGAATTTTACATTATTTTCAAGTTCTTTTAGAAGATCATCTCTAATCTTATCAATACTACAGAACCATTGTTTTGTAGCTCTAAAGATAATTGGTTTCTTAGTTCTCCAGTCATGTGGATATGAGTGAGTAATAAATTTTAATTTTAGAAGTACGCCTAGTTCATCTAATTTTACAGTAACTGCTTTATTGGCATCTTCAAAGAATAAGCCATTAAATGGACCAGATAGCTCATTTAATACACCTTGATCGTCGATACCATTTATCATTTCTAGATTATATTCTTTACCAATAATAAAGTCATCTGCTCCATACATTGGTGCTATATGTACTAGTCCAGTACCAGCATCTAGGGTTACATGGAAGCCATCAACTACTGGAGCTACTCTATCCATAAATACATGCTTATATTTAACACCTGCAAATTTATCACCAGTAAATACATTTACTACTTCATAGTTTTCCCAACCGAACTCTTTAGCTAAGTCTTCTAGTAGTTCGTTTGCTACAATATAGTATTTATCATTAACTAATACTTTTGCATAGTCAAATTTTTCACTAATTGCGATTCCGGTATTACATGGTAATGTCCATGGGGTTGTTGTCCATATTACTAGATTATCTCCTACATTTACAGTATCATTTCCTTCTACTACTGGGAAGGCTACATAAATTGATGAGTCTTTTCGATCATGATATTCTATTTCTGCTTCAGCAAGAGCTGATTCTGATGATGGACTCCAGTATACTGGTTTTAATCCTTTAAAGATTAAGCCTTTCTTAGCCATTTCAGCAAATACTTCTATTTGTCTAGCTTCCATTTCTTTTTGCAATGTAATATAAGGATGCTCCCAATCTGCTAGTACATTAAGTTCTTTAAATCCTTGCATTTGCTTTTCTATTTGTTCATAAGCATATTTTTCACATAGTGCTCTAAAATCTGCCTTACTCATACTCTTTCTATCTACACCGCTATTGGTAACAGCTTGTTCAATAGGAAGACCATGGGTATCCCAACCAGGAATATAAATCATATCATATCCACTCATCATTTTATATCTATTTACAAAATCTTTTAAAATCTTATTCATAGCATGGCCTATATGAATATTACCATTAGCATATGGAGGACCATCATGTAAGATAAATGGTGTTTTTCCTTTGTTCTTTTCTCTTACTTTATTGTATAAATCCATTTCCTCCCATTTTTCTCTTTGTAATTTTTCATTTTCTGGTAAGTTTCCACGCATTTGAAAACTTGTCTCTGGCATTAATAATGTCTCTTTATAATTCATCTTTCTCTCCTTCTTTCTATTTTATAAAACAAAAAAGCACTAGTTTATAAGGACGAATAACCGCGGTACCACCTTACTTCACTTAAGTGCTCTCTTTTTGATAACGGAATTTACTTCCGGTTTTTCTTAAAATATTCAGAAAAACACATCAAGAGTGATCTATATAGTAACTATCATACTAATTTTCACCAACCATTAGCTCTCTACAACTATTTTACTATACCGTCTCTTTCCTTTGTTTTAATATAATCATATTATATGCTAATTTTATTTACTTGTCAATAGCTTTTTTGTCATTGATTTAGTTCAAAGAATTTATTGACTATTTGGGATGATATTCTTTTGGTAACACCTGACTGAGTAACATCGGGAATACCTGCATCTGGTGATACTACTACGATACTCATTTTAGGACTATCACTAGGTGAATATCCTACAAATGATGTAGTAATTGTTTCTGTATCAACTTTATTATCACCATCAGTATCTATAAAGCTTTGGCTAGTTCCTGTCTTACCAGCAGAATTTGTATAATAACCCATATAGCCATAACCTAAACCATTTTGAACAACAGCACTAAATCCTTCTCTTACTCTATTTATATATTTATCTTCTACTGATAATGTTCCCATTACTTTTGTTTCGGCTTTATATATAAGTGAACCAAATTTATCACCATTATCACTGGCTTTATATACTTCTTTTAATAAATATGGTTTTAATCTTTTGCCACCATTAGCAATAGTATTTATATATTGTGATAATTGTATTGGTGTATAAGTATCATATTGTCCAATTGAGAAGTCTAATAAATGTCCTGGTAATTTACTAGTACCCATATATCCTAAACTTTCTACTGGCAAGTCAATACCTGTTTTTTTACCAAGGCCAAATTCAGCATACATATCTCGATACTTTTTAAAGGCTTCTTCATCTAAAGATAAACCTTTGTCATATTCATATTTTCCTTTTCCTACAGTAATTGCTATTTTATACTGATATACATTTGAAGAAAATGCTAAAGCATATATATCATCAATATCCCCCATTGTTCGCCATGAACATTTTAGAGGTGTATCTTTTATTTTAAGACATTCATCATACTGGTGACTACCAATATCAATAGCACCATATTTATATCCTACCATCATCGAAGCACCTTTTACTACTGAACCTGGAGTTACTGGTAATGTCGCTATACCTGGAGTATAATCTACAATATATTTAGAGCCATCTTTATCAAGTACTTGTTTTCCTCCCATTGCTAGTATTTCTCCTGTATTAGGATCTGCGATTACGGCAAATGATCTATTATAATAAGTAGTTCCTGCTTCTCCTTTGGCATTATATACTTCATTTGATAGAATTTCTTCTAAGTGTTTTTGTAAATTAATATCTATAGTAAGAACTATATCACTGCCTCTCTTACCTTCACTTACTAATTCATAACTATTATCAGAAAGTAATCTATACTTAGCTTTAGTTCCTTTTAAATAATTTTCATATTGATATTCTAAATATGATATTCCTACTCTATCGTCTAATGAATAACCTTTCTTTAAATAGATTTCTGCTAATTCTGAAGGTATACCTTGATTATTTGAAGATACATTACCTAAAATACTTTTAAAAGTATCTCCATATAAATATACTCTTTCCCAATCTAACTTAGTATTAAAGCCTTTTAAGTTATCAATGTTTTCACTTATATAAGCATATTCTTCTTCACTAACATCTTTATTTTTAATTACTTTTTCTGCATATGAATATCCTTTATTCATTAAATAATATATATAAGCGGCTTTTTTATCTCTTTCATCATAGGTACTTATTTCTTCATCTAATCTTTCATATATAAGTTTTTCTATGTCTTTATCATTTAGTTTTCTTTTATTATATTCTTCCCACTCTTTATCAGTAATCTTCTTTTTACATTCTTTATAATGTCCTTTGTAGTAGAAGGTCTTTAATCTATTTTCATTAACTTTAGAATAGTCTAAATTTATATTATCCGCTACTGTATAGGCAAGTTCTATTTCTTCTTTATTGGTTATTCCATTTTGTTTCTTATAATATATTGTCTTAACACCTTCATTATCTACTAGTAAATTATAATTTCGATCATATATTCTACCTCTTGGAGCACTAGTACTTTCTACTGTTTTTTCAGTAGCCATAGCAAGACTCTCTTTATAATCATTCTCTTTAATTATTTGAAGATAAAATACTCTTCCTAGTATTACAACATATAAAATTATTACTATAAATATTAAAGAATTATATCTTTTATTTATTACTTCAGTAAGATTTCTTTTATCTTTTTTTGTTTTATTTAAAGGTTTACTATTCTTCTTTATTTCTAATTTTTTCTTGTGGCTTTTTTTCTTAGGTTTATTAATTGTTCTTTTCATGTTATCAACCTTCCTTTTATTATTATATCATATTTATCCTAAT
>ERZ791919.3012-NODE-3012-length-11045-cov-3.282166_pt1 | contig 11045 bp, 10 predicted proteins | sample MGYA00510137_ERZ791919 | MGnify/ENA primary metagenome ERZ791919 (study PRJEB30046, sample SAMN00792059) | human gut metagenome | study: EMG produced TPA metagenomics assembly of the A metagenome-wide association study of gut microbiota in type 2...
GGATCATCACGGATGCCAGCTGCGGCATGGTTAGAAATACCGGATTTTGCGATCATAATTTGCCGCCGCATGGTTATCTGGAACTTTTAAGTATCTATTTCTCATAGTATTACTTATCCCCCCAAAAGAGATCTATGCTTCCTCCACTTTAAAATAGCTGCTCCAGTTCGCGGACAACTTCTCATGCAGGGTGCTTACCGCAGAATCCAGATCTTCAATGGTTGGCAAGCCCATATTTGCCGCTCCTTCGTTCATTGCGGTGGCAAGTGATGCAAGATTATCCTCATCACTCAGATCCTCCAGCGATAATCCCAGTTCATCCAGCTTCATCAGGATGCTGTCCGGATTTGCGCGGAATGTCTCTGACAACTCCTCAAGCAATGCCTCTGTTCCTGTCGCTGCGGTTTCCTGCGTCTCTGTCGTTCCCGTGACCTGCGTGCTCTCCGTCGTCTCGTCTGTCTCGTCCGTCTCCTGCGGCGGCATCGGCGGCATTGGCGGGCGTTCTCCGCTCATCATCCCCTGTGCATTGTAAGTGCTGCTCGGCATCGGAATGTCCATGTCCATCTGGCTGATGCCCGGCACATAACTGTCCGTGGCTCTGTTCTCTTCCTTCTGCTGTGTGGCCTGGGTCTCCTGCATCTTCTGCTTCCACTCTTCCAGTGCTTCCAGATATGCCTCGTAACTTGAACTCTCGACCTTCATAACCAATTCCTTTCTGAGGTGGTTCCTTCCCGAAATTGTGCCATCCTTTGCATTTTCCTCGAAATAGCTATCGGATCTGCCGCAGAAAAAATAACAGACTTCACATAACATTCAGATAACCGTCACATTACTCCCCGGACTGATAGACAATCTCTCCGTCTATGATGGTATATAATATCCGCGCATCAATCGAAAACGGGGTGCCTTTTAGCAGAACAAAATCTGCGTCCTTCCCTTCTTCAATGCTTCCGACACGATCTTCGGCGCCGATATGCCTTGCCGCCTGAATGGTAATTGCCCGCAGCGCATCAAACTCACGCATGCCGTTGTAGATTGCCCGCCCTGCGCAGAGCGGCAGATAGCGCTCCTCGATGACCGGCGAATCGGTGATAATCGACACCTCGCAGCCGGCATCCGCCAGAATTGCAGGCGTCTCAAATCCCTTGTTCTTCAACTCGTACTTCGTCGCATGACCGAAGGACGGACCGACCGCCACCGGAAAATGCTCCGCACCCAATTCCTTTGCGATCAGCGCGCCGTCCGTCACATGATCGAGCCTTAACCCCAGATGGAACTCCTTGGCAATGCGGATTGCCGTGCAGATATCATCCGCCCGGTGCGCATGCGCTTTCAGCGGTATCTCCCCGCGGATGACCGGCAGCATTGCTTCCAGTTTTGCATCGTAGGCTGGCATTTTGCTGATGTCCACCTGCCCCTCCCCGCTGCCGCGGTTGATCTCATTCCAGCTTGTCTCACAGCCTGCCTCCCGCAGCTTTTTATCGTAGATGATCGTCTTCTGCAGCACTTCCCGCAGTTTTGCCGCCACAGACATGCGCGAATAGACGCCTTTTTCCTTATAACAGTTCTTCGGATTCTCCCCGAATGCGATTTTCATGGCTGATTTTTCCCGGACAATCATGTCGTCCACGCGGTTTCCATACGTTTTGATGACGCAGAAGGTTCCTCCGATCACATTGGAGCTTCCCGGTCCTGTCGACACGCAGGTAACGCCTCCCTCCCTTGCCATGCGGAAAGTCTCATCCTGCGGGTTGATCGCGTCCACCGCCGAGAGCTGCGGTGTCACCGGATCGCCAAGCTCATTGAAGTCCTGCCCTGCAAAACCGACCGCATAACCGTCGAGCCCCAGATGGCAGTGTGCATCCACAAACCCGGGATAGACATCGATCCCCATCGCATCAATGACAGCCGCTTCATTGATGACTTTGCCCTCCAGCACAGGCGCAATCTTTTTTATTTTTCCGTTCTCAATCAAAATATCCGCCACAAATGCCTCCTCGTCGACGGCATTGTGGATCGTTCCCTGTTTTAACAATAAATACTGACTCATCGCAATCCTCCTGTGTTATTCTTTCCCTGCTCTGTCCTTAATTTTTTCTTGCATTTTATAGTTATCCTGTTATAATACAACTAAGAAATGAGTTTTTCGACCGTACAGCTATTGCTCAAGCGGCTCGCTCGTTTCTTTTTTTATTCTCAGAATATCGTATAAATACATTTTTCCATCTTCATCATGGCGTATTAAAATCCTTGCGCCAAAGATATTATATCTGCACAAATTTCCCTCATCGTTGTATACAGGTATCGCAAAACGTGTATCATAACGATACCATCCATATTTTGCATCTGCCACATGTTTTTCCTCGTAATTAGGCGCAAATGTTTTACCGGCGGCAATTTTTATCATTGGTTCTACAATCTGAGATGCATTTGCCTTTGCATGCCGATTTGCACCTTTTAGGCTTTTCGTATCTTTGGAATGCGTATATTCATCCGGAAAATCTTTCCCGATATAAATCTCATCGGATGTTTCTAAAATCTGCACGCAGCTTCCAACATATTCCTTTAAACACTGTTCCACTGTATTCCAGTCAATATTCCTTCTGCTTTTAAATCGTAAATCATTGATAATGACAACTTTATTTCCTTCCGCATCTTCCACAATGTCATAGTGATTTCTTATCTCATTCCTCGCATTGTCTGTATCTATACTTCTCGTATAGTATGCCAGCATCCTTGGAATATATTCTGGCGGGATCCTTTTACCTGTCTCCCACTCCTCCATCGTCCTGAGCGGAATACCAAATTTTTGACAAAACTCTTTTCTGTTTAACCCTGTCCGGCTGCGTATTTCTTTTACTGTCTCACTTGTTTCCATACCAGCATCCCCTTCTGTCAAGTCCTCATTGCGTGGTTTTCTTTTAATTTAGCACAACCGTTCTTTCCTGTCTATATTTATATATACAAAAACCACCGGGGCGGCACACTTTCGCATGCCGCCCCGGTAGTTTTTGTATATGGGTATATCATCAAATAATATAAGAAGGAGCTTTATTTATGCCACGTTCTTTTTCAGAACGCCTAACAGTACCGCAGATACCACAGATCCGATTGCCAGTGCCACCAGATACATGAATGGATTACCGACGGTCGGGAATACGAAGATTCCGCCATGCGGTGCCATCAGAGTACAGTTAAATGCCATGGAGAGTGCTCCTGCGACTGCCGATCCTACGATACAGGACGGAAGTACATGTAACGGGTCAGAAGCTGCAAACGGGATAGCGCCCTCTGTGATGAAGGAAAGTCCCATAACAAAGTTTGTCGGTCCTGCCTTTCTCTCCTCTGCGGTGAACTTGTTCTTGAATACTAATGTTGCAATAGCGATTGCGATTGGCGGAACCATACCTCCAACCATAACTGCTGCCATGATGTTATAGTTTCCGGCTGCGATGGATGCCGTACCGAATACATAAGCAGCCTTGTTCACAGGACCGCCCATATCCACAGACATCATACCGCCGAGCAGTGCGCCCAGCAGAATTGCACTTGCGCCGTTTAAGCCGTTGAGTCCGTTGTTGATCAGAGTGTTTAATGCTCCGATTGGCGGCTCAACCACGTAAGTCATAATCACACCGGTAATAAAAATACCAAGCACCGGATAAATCAGCATCGGCTTCATGCCTTCCAGGCTTTCCGGCATCTTTGAGCAGATCTTCTTGAGCAGAAGCACTACATAGCCTGCCAGGAAACCGGCTACCAGAGCTCCGAGGAAACCGGAAGTTCCGTTTGCCGCGATCGCTCCGCCGACAAAACCAACAGCGAGACCAGGACGGTCTGCAATACTCATTGCAATAAAACCGGCAAGAATCGGAAGCATAAATCCGAATGCCGCGTCGCCGATCGACTTAAACATTGCTGCCACTGGTGTAATCGTACCGAAATTACTTCTCTGATCCATCGGAAGAGAATTCAGATCTACGGAAAATCCATCGATCAGGAATGCCAGTGCGATCAGGATACCGCCGCCGACAACGAACAGAAGCATATGGGATACACCATTCATCAGATGCTTATAAATCTGATGTCCGACGCTGTCCTTCTCATCATCGTTTCTATTTGCCGCTTCTTTATTAGATGCGTGGTATGTAGCCGCATCTCCATTGATTGCTCTCTTAATCAGTTCCTCAGACTTGCTGATACCGTCTGCAACCTTACACTCAATGACAGGCTTGCCGTCAAAACGCTCCATTGGAACCTGTGTATCTGCAGCCACGATAATGCAATCCGCCTCAGCAATCTCCGCTCTGGTCAGCACATTCTTGGCACCGCCGGAACCTCTGGTCTCAACCTTGATGCGGCATCCCAACTCTGCTGCTTTCTTCTCAAGGCTCTCAGCCGCCATATACGTATGTGCGATACCGGTCGGACATCCTGTTACTGCAAGGATCAGCCTGCCGCCCTTTGTCTCTGCCTTTGCCGGTACCTCTTTGGATTCCTCCGCATCCTTTGCGCTCTCAGCCACATCGATGACATGCAAAAACTCTTCCACGCTCTTTGCATTCCGAAGATCATTTGTGAACTTCTCATCCATCAGTAGTACAGAAAGTTTGCTGAGTACATCCAGATGCACATTGTCTTTGGTGTTCGGCGCAGCGATCAAAAAGATCAGGTCTGCCTTCTCACCGTCCAGCGACTGGAAATCCACACCGCCTGCAACACGCATTGCCGCAAGTCCCGGTGCCTTTACAACATCTGATTTGCAGTGAGGAATGGCAATTCCCTCACCAATACCGGTTGTGCCCTCTTCCTCTCTTGCGTATACCCCGTTTCGATAAGTCTCGACGTCGCCGATCTTACCACTTCTCGCCATCAGATCCACTGCGTGATCGAGGGCTTCTTTTTTGCTTGCAGCTTTTGCATTCAGGTCAATGCTCTCTACCGCTAACAATTCCCTAATTCTCATGATCCTTCCTCCATAATATTAAATGGTTTCTATTTAATCTGCGCACATTTTACAATTCTCATTTGCCGCAAAATTAAAACAAGTTTTGGTTCTTCTCCAGCAGATCAAGTACCTCTGCCTTTGTTGCAAGCTCTTCAGAAAAAGCCGATGCACTTCCTGTACATACCCCCATCTGAAATGCCTTGTCATAGGTTCCATGCTCCAAATATCCTGCAAGGAAGCCTGCCACCATGGAATCACCGGCTCCGACGGAATTGATCAGCTTTCCCTTCGGTGCCTGTGCCTGATACACCGAGCCGTCCTCGGCAACAAGTACCGCTCCGTCTCCTGCCATCGAAATAAGCACGTTTCTGGCCCCCCTCTCCTGCAGTTTCTTCGCGTAAGTCACAACATCCTCTTTCCCGCGGATCTCCACGCCAAAAATCTCTCCCAGTTCGTGATTGTTCGGTTTAATTAAAAACGGGTGGAACGGAAGTACATTTACCAGAAGATCTCTCGTGGCATCCACCACAATTTTTAAGTTCCTGCCCTGCAGATGCTTCATGATATCCATGTACATCGTCTGCGGCATCACATCCGGAATACTTCCCGCCATGACAAGTATGTCGCCATCCTCCAGTGCATCCAGCTTTTCATATAATTTATCAATATCAGAAGCAGCGATCGCCGGCCCCTGTCCGTTAATCTCGCTCTCCTGCTCTGACCGGAGCTTGACATTGATCCGCGTCATTCCCTTGTCAACCGGGATAAATTCAGCATGAATTCCCTTATCAGCCACCAGCCGCTTCAGCTCCATGCCGGTAAATCCCGCATAAAAGCCTAGTGCTGTATTCTCAAAGCCAAGGTTCTTCAACACCATGGATACGTTGATTCCTTTTCCACCTGGGAAAATAATCTCTTCCGTGGTGCGGTTAACCACCCCGCAGGTAAACTTCGGAACAGTCACAATGTAATCTAAAGACGGATTAAATGTTAACGTATAGATCATCACCTAAGATCTCCTCTCACTCGATATTGATGATATTGGAACAATCCTTGTATATTTCCTGTTTTAACTCTGTCGTAATCACGGTCGCCTTCTCAAACGGCGCGAACGTCACACTCGATATCTGGGAAAACTTGCTCTCATCCGCCAGAATGTAACAGTCTCTGCAATTCTCCATGGATTTCCGTTTTACCATCGCCTCTTTTAACTCCGGTGTGGAAAATCCCTTCTGCAGGCTGACACCATTGGCTCCCCAGAAGCCTTTCGTAAAATTGTATTTATCCAGTGTAAAAACGGCTTCCTCACCGACGATAGCCTCTGTCACCGCCTTGAACTCACCGCCCAGAATATAGACCTTGCATCCATGCTCCGCCAGCTTTTTCGCATGGCCGATGGCGTTCGTCACAAATACCGCCTGACGGTTTGCAATGTAATCAATCATCCGCTCCGTCGTCGTACCTGCATCGATATAAACAAAATCTTCGGCAGTAATCAGTCCCGCCGCATAGCGTGCGATCTTGTCCTTTGCCTCCCGGTTCTGCTCCTTGCGGTGAACCACTTCATCATCGATGGTACTGTAGACCGTATTCTTTAAAATCGCTCCGCCGTGTACCTTGACAAGCTGGCCGTTCGCATCCAGCGTATTCAGGTCTCTTCGCACAGTGGATTCAGAAGCGTCAAGTTCCGTCATCAGCTGCTGAACCGTCACACTCCCCATACGTTCCAGTATGGACAAAATCTTTGCAAATCTTTCCTCTGTCAGCATAATTTATTCTCCGTTTTCCGTCATATTCGTTCAAAATCGTTCATCTCTATAGTTGCATTATATTTCCGTTTCCAGTCACAGTCAATCATTTTCCGTCAAAATCGTTCACAAAAATCGTCATCGAAATTTGTATAAAACACACAAATAAAAAGAAGGCTGACTTCTTCACGAAATCATCCTTCCTCACAAAATTAGTATCTCATATTGCCCTCCCGTAGCGGCGGATCGCCTCCCGGATCTCCTCCTCCGTCACCCGCACAAGCTCGGTGTTGCGTGTCCGGTACTCGCGCATCATGTCAAACGGACGGTTTGCCAGATAACACCGCAGTGCCATCAACACCGCACTGTGCGTCACGACAAGCACATCGTCCTTCTCGCACGTCAGAATCTGTTCCAGCGCAGCCAGCGTGCGCCGCAACACCTCGTTATAGCACTCTCCTCCCGGCGTATGGCAGAACCTCCTGTGGGTATCCCAGATATGATGCCGCTCTGCTTCCGTCTCCCTTATCTCATCCCAGTTCCTGCCTTCCCAGTCTCCCAGATCCATCTCGCGCAGATCCCAGAGCCGGATGCAGTCAATGCCCAGCGCCTCCGCAGAAAAACGGGCTGTCTCTGCCGCCCGAAGCTGCGGCGACGTGTAGACTCTGTCCAGATGAAGCTCCCCGTTTCGCTGCTTCTCTAAGAGTGTCTCTGCGAGCCGCTTCGCCTGCTGTATTCCCTTCTCATCCAGCGGAATGTCCGTCGTTCCCTGTATCTTCTTTTTTACATTCCATTCCGTCTCGCCATGGCGTGTAAAGTAAAAATTCATATGCCTCTCCATTCATGGTGCCTGCATGGTTTTACCGTTTCCACCCTAAGTATATACCAGGACCGATATCTTTTCCAAGAACAAATACACACAAAAAACGGAAAGTCCGGTTTCCCTGACTTTCCGTTTTTATTATCTGGCAATATCGATACGCACCAGCGCCTTGCGCAGCGCAAACTCGGCACGCTTGACATCAATCGCCTCTGTCCGATTGGCAAGACGCTCCTCGGCGCGTGCTTTTGCCGCCTCCGCTCTCGCCTTGTCGATCTCGTTCGGCCACTCAGCAATCTCTGCAAGAAGTGTTACCTTTTCCGGCAGGATCTCTGCAAACCCGGAATGAACCGCAGCAATGATATCCTCCTCGCCCTGCTTGTGGATCGTTACAACCCCCGGCGCAAGAACCGTTGTGAGAGGAATATGCCGCGCATACACTCCAAGCTCTCCGGCAGCCGTATTAAATTCGATCATCGTCGCCGTTCCCGTGAAAAAGACACGATCCGGCGTAATGATCTCCACGTCAAATACTTTGTTCTCGTCTGCCATAGCTTATCCTCATTTCCGCTACTGTGCGTTGTTATACTTTTCGCGCACTTCATCAATGGTTCCTGCATTTAAGAAGTAACTCTCCGGAATGTCATCATGCTTTCCTTCCAGAATCTCCTTGAATCCGCGAACCGTCTCCGTGATCGGAACGTATTTTCCTTCCAGACCGGTGAACTGTGTTGCAACAGAGAACGGCTGGGATAAAAATCTCTGAATCTTTCTGGCACGGTTTACGACAAGCTTATCGTCCTCAGACAACTCGTCCATACCCAGAATTGCGATAATGTCCTGCAATTCCTTGTACTTCTGTAAAATCTCCTGCACACCGCGCGCCACCTCAAAATGCTCCTGACCCACGATACGCGGATCCAGAATACGCGACGTAGATCCGAGCGGATCCACTGCAGGGTAAATACCAAGCTCTACGATCGAACGATCCAGAACCGTCGTTGCATCCAGATGTGCGAATGTCGTCGCCGGTGCCGGATCCGTAAGATCATCCGCCGGTACATAGACTGCCTGTACGGATGTGATGGAACCGTTCTTCGTGGATGTAATACGCTCCTGGAGCGCACCCATCTCCGTCTGTAACGTCGGCTGATAGCCAACGGCAGAAGGCATACGTCCTAAGAGTGCGGACACCTCGGAACCTGCCTGTGTAAAACGGAAAATGTTGTCGATGAAAAGGAGGACGTCCTTTCCACCTTTGTCACGGAAATACTCTGCCATGGTAAGTCCCGTAAGCGCTACTCGCATACGCGCTCCCGGCGGCTCGTTCATCTGTCCGAACACCATGGTCGTCTTATCGATAACGCCGGATTCCTTCATCTCGTAGTAGAGATCGTTACCCTCACGGGTACGCTCACCTACACCGGTGAATACGGAATATCCGCCATGCTCTGTCGCTATGTTGTGGATCAGCTCCTGGATCAATACCGTCTTGCCTACTCCTGCACCGCCGAAAAGTCCGATCTTACCACCCTTCTGATACGGGCAGAGAAGATCTACGACCTTGATACCGGTCTCAAGCATTTCCTGCGACGTTGCCTGATCCTCGAATGCCGGTGCCGGTCTGTGGATCGGCCAGTGCTCGACATCCTTCGGCGCGTCGATCTCATCGATCGGATTACCCAGAACGTTGAACATGCGTCCGAGCGTATTCTCTCCGACCGGCACGCTGATCGGTCCGCCCGTGGCGATTGCCTCCATACCGCGCACAAGTCCGTCCGTCGGTCCCATGGCGATACATCTGACCGTATCATCACCCAGATGCTGGGAAGCCTCAACGACAAGCTCACCACCGTTCTTTAACGGAACGCGGATTGCATCGTTAATCTCCGGCAGCGCGCCTTCCGGAAACTTGATATCCAGAACGGCACCAATAATCTGGGTAATCTTACCCGGGCAATCCTGACTGCCTCTATTATTTGCCATCGCTATTTCTCCTTGTCTGTTATTTTCTATCACCAAATCCTGCTATGCAGCTTCGCGCTTCCACCGCCATCCGGCGCCGGAACTTTTTGCACTGCTGCCTCCTAGGATATCGCAGAAGCTCCCGCAATAATCTCCGTGAGTTCCTGCGTAATAGAGCCCTGACGTGCTCTATTGAATTTGAGTGTCAGATCACTGATCATATCTTCCGCATTACTGGTCGCAGAATCCATCGCCTGCATTCTGGCTCCGTTCTCACTCGCAACCGCCTCCACCAGCGCCCCGTAAAACAGGCTGGTGACATACTTCGGAATGATCATATCCAGCGCTTCTTCCTCGTTCGGCTCGTAATTCATGAGCACCTTCTCATCCGCCGCTTCCCGCATCTCGTCCTCGTCGAACTCCACCGGAAGAAGCTTGATGAGCTTCGGCTCATGGCTCACCGTATTCTTAAAATGCGTATACGCAAGATAGATCTCTCCGATCTCTCCGTCCGTATAGGCTTTTAAAATCTGTTTACAGAGCTCCGCCGCATCCTCATAGGACGGGGACTCCATAATCGAAGATCCATCTGCTGCAATCTCATAGCCCTTTCGCTCCAGAGCTTCTCTTCCCTTGTTACCGATGGCGTAGACTTTTGCATTCTCTGCCGTGATGTCCTCGCTTCCGGTCACCAGTTTTACAATGTTGGAGTTGTAACCTCCGGCAAGTCCACGGTTGGAGGTAATGACCACAACCGCTTTTTTGTCACTCTCACCCTTCTTGAGATACGGGTGATTGATCGTGCCGGACTTCGCCAGCATGGAAGTCACTGTCCGGTACATATACTGGAAGTACGGGTTTGTCTGCTCTGCACGGTTCTTGGCTTTCTGCAGCTTCACGGTAGACACCAGCTTCATGGCTTTTGTGATCTGCTGTGTACTCTGTATACTGCTCTTACGTCTCTTTATGTCTCTCATCGAGGCCATAATACGCACACCGCCTTTCTGCCGTCTACTTTGTGAACTCTGCCTTGCACTCTGTGATTGCCTTTATGAGCTTTGCTTCTGTCTCTTCGCTGATTACCTTCTCGGTGCGGATCGCTTCCGGAACCTCCGGATACTTCGTATCCACATACTCGAACAGCGCCTTCTCAAACGGAAGGATGTCCGCAACCGGAATATCCATCAGATATTTGTTGGTTGCCGCGTAGATAATCATAACCTGCTTCTCAACCGGCATCGGCTGATACTGCGGCTGCTTTAAGATCTCCTTGATGCGCTCACCCTGCGTCAGCTTCTCCGTTGTGTCCGCATCCAGCTCGGAACCGAACTGTGCGAAAGCTGCAAGCTCTCTGTACTGCGCCAGCTCGGTACGGATCGGCGCCGCAATCTTCTTCATCGCCTTGATCTGCGCAGAACCGCCTACTCGTGAAACGGAGAGACCTGCGTTGATAGCCGGCCGGAAACCTGCGTTAAACATCTCTGTCTCAAGGTAGATCTGACCGTCGGTGATGGAAATAACATTGGTCGGGATATAGGTAGATACATCGCCCGCCTGCGTCTCG